>Ga0208266_100185_pt1 | contig 27594 bp, 22 predicted proteins | sample LakWasMet67_HOW9_2_FD_183897 | JGI IMG/M metagenome (GOLD analysis project Ga0208266, IMG submission 183897) | Freshwater sediment methanotrophic microbial communities from Lake Washington under simulated oxygen tension - Sediment Metagenome... | ecosystem: Environmental > Aquatic > Freshwater >...
CCCACCCGGCACCGAACACGGACAACAGGCGCTTCATGGCGAACTCTCTCGATCTGCAAGAGCAGGAACAACTCGACGAACTCAAGGCCTTCTGGAAGCAGTACGGCAACCTGATCACCTGGGTGCTGACCGCGGGCCTGCTGGCCTTTGCCGGCTGGAACGCCTGGGGCTGGTACCAACGCGACCAGGCCACCAAGGCCAGCGCCATGTTCGACGAGCTGGACAAGGCCGCCGTGGCCGGCGATGCCGACAAGGCGGGCCGTGTCTTCGGCGACCTGAAGGACCGCTTCGGCCGCACCGCCTTTGCCCAGCAGGGCGGCCTGCTGGCGGCCCGTGTGCAGTACGACAAGGGCCAGGCCGACGCCGCCAAGGCCAGCCTGGGCTGGGTGGCCGACAACGCCGCCGAAGACGAATACCGCAGCATCGCCCGCCTTCGCCTGGCCGGTCTGCTGCTGGATGCCAAGCAGTACGACGCCGCCTTGAAGGCGCTGGACGCCGCCACCGGCAAGGAGTTTGCCGGCCTGGTGGCCGACCGGCGTGGCGACGTGCTGCTGGCCCAGGGCAAGCGTGACGAGGCCAAGGCCGCCTACCAGGCCGCCTACCAGGCCATGAACGACAAGATCGACTACCGCCGGCTGGTCGAGGCCAAGCTGACGGCCTTGGGGGCCGCACCCGCGCCCGCCGCCGGCGCGACCGGGGCGGCCAAGTGATGCGCCGCCTTGCCGCTGGCGCCGTGCTGGCCGCCGGGGTCGTGGCCGGCCTGGTGGGCTGTGCCGCCGACAAGCCCAAGCCCAGCGCGCTGGAAAGCATCACGCCGGCCATCGCCGGGCGCCAGGTCTGGAGCGCGCGCATCGACTCGGTGAGGTTCCCGCTGGCCGTGACGGTGCGCGACGGCGGCTTCATCGTCGCTGGCACCGACGGCACCGTGCTGGCGCTGGACGCCGCCACCGGCCGTGAGCGCTGGCGCGGCCAGGCCGGCGCGCGCCTGTCCGCGGGTGTGGGCAGCGACGGGCGCTACGCCGCCGTGGTCACCGTCGACAACGAACTGGTGGTGCTGGACAAGGGCGCCAAGCTGTGGACCACGCGCCTGGCCTCACGCACCGCCACCGCGCCGCTGGTGGCGGGTGAGCGGGTGTTCGTGGTCGGTGTCGACCGCGTGGTGCATGCCTTCGACGCGCTGGACGGCCGCCGGCTGTGGACGCTGCAGCGCCCGGGCGAGGCGCTGACCCTGGCCCAGCCCGGGGTGCTGGCAGCCTACCAGAACACCCTGGTGGCCGGCGTTGGCGCAGCCCTGCTGGGTGTCGACCCCACCACCGGCAGCGTGCGCTGGGAGGTGGCCGTCACCACGCCGCGGGGCACCAACGAGGTCGAGCGCCTGAACGACCTGGTCGGCCCCGTGCTGCGGGTGGGCGACACCCTGTGTGCGCGCGCCTTCCAGACCGCGGTGGGCTGCGTCGCCGTCACCGGTGTCGACCGCGCTGCGCTGCGCTGGAGCCGCCTCGCCGGTGGCCAGAACGCGCTGGGCGGCGATGCCGACTTCGTGTTCGGTGCCGACGCCAGCGACCGGCTCACGGCCTGGCGTGCCGGCAACGGTGACCTGGCCTGGACCAACGAGCGCCTGCTGTACCGCGGCCTGAGCGCACCGCTGTCGTCCGGCAAGACGGTGATGTTCGGTGACGTTGAAGGCCAGGTGCACTTCCTGTCGCGCGACGACGGCAAGACCCTGCTGCGTCTGCCCACCGACGGTTCACCGGTGGTGGCCCAGCCGGTGCTGTCGGGCAGCACCATGCTGGTGGTCACCCGCAATGGTGGGCTGTTCGCCTTCCGCCCTGAATGATGTGGGCATGACATTTCCCGAGAGCCCACGACCATGAAACCGGTGATCGCCCTGGTAGGGCGGCCCAACGTGGGCAAGTCCACCCTGTTCAACCGCATCACGAAAAGCCGTGATGCGATCGTGGCCGACTATGCCGGCCTGACCCGTGACCGCCACTACGGCGACGCCAAGCACAACGGCCGCGAGATCCTGGTCATCGACACCGGCGGCTTCGAGCCCGAGAAGCCCACCGGCATCGTGGCGATGATGGCGGCACAGACCAAGGCCGCGGTGGCCGAGGCCGATGTGGTGATCTTCGTCGTCGACGCGCGCAACGGCGTGTCGGGCCAGGACCATGACATTGCACGTTACCTGCGTGCGGCCAACAAGCGGGTGCTGCTGGCCATCAACAAGGCCGAGGGCCTGGTCGATTCGCCGCTGCTGGCCGAGTTCCACGAGCTGGGCCTGGGTGAACCGCACCCGGTGTCGGCAGCCCACGGCCAGGGCATCCGCAGCCTGCTGGACGCGGCGCTGCAGGACTTCCCCGAGCCCGAGGACGACGGGGACGAGGCGGCGGTGGACAAGCCCATCCGCCTGGCCGTGGCCGGCCGGCCCAACGTCGGCAAGAGCACGCTGATCAACACCTGGCTGGGCGAGGAGCGGCTGGTGGCCTTCGACCAGCCCGGCACCACACGCGATGCCATCAGCGTGCCCTTCGAGCGTGGCGGCCAGAAGTTCGAGCTGATCGACACCGCCGGCCTGCGCCGCAAGGGCAAGGTGTTCGAGGCGATCGAGAAGTTCTCGGTGGTCAAGACCCTGCAGGCCATCGCCGATGCCAACGTGGTGCTGCTGCTGATCGACGCCACCCAGGGTGTCAGCGAGCAGGACGCGCACATCGCCGGTTACATCCTGGAAAGTGGGCGCGCGGTGGTCATCGCCGTCAACAAGTGGGACGCCGTCGACAGCTACCAGCGCCAGCAGTTCGAACGCTCGGTCGAGCAGCGGCTGGCCTTCCTGAAGTTCGCGCCGCTGCTGCACATCTCGGCGCTCAAGCGCCAGGGCCTGGGGCCGGTGTGGAAGGCGATTGCCGACGCCCACGCCTCGGCCACACGCAAGATGCCCACGCCGGTGCTGACCCGGCTGCTGCAGGAGGCCGTGCAGCACCAGGCGCCGCAGCGCAACGGTGCCTTCCGGCCCAAGCTGCGCTATGCCCACCAGGGCGGCATGAACCCGCCCATCGTGGTCATCCACGGCAACGGGCTGGAGGGCGTGACCGACGCCTACAAGCGCTTTCTGGAGGGCCGCGTGCGCGACCACTTCAAGCTCACCGGCACGCCGTTGCGCATTGAATTCAAGTCGTCACGGAACCCTTTCGACGACGAGTAACTCAGACACGGCTTGCGTGTTGAGTGGCGCCACCCTGGTGCCTCCGCACTTTCCCTGATGTGATAACGTGATCGCATCGACACTTTCAACACGGAGCAATATCGTGAGCAACAAAGGGCAACTGCTACAAGACCCCTTCCTGAACCTGCTGCGCAAGGAGCATGTTCCCGTCTCGATCTACCTGGTCAACGGCATCAAGCTGCAGGGCCACATCGAGTCGTTCGACCAGTACGTGGTGTTGCTGCGCAACACCGTCACACAGATGGTCTACAAGCACGCCATCTCCACCGTGGTGCCCGGCCGTCCGGTGAACTTCCACGCCAACGAGCCGGCCGACCAGGCTTGACCCGCGCGCCGCGCGAGTCCACCGCTGCCACCCCCACCTTGAACCCCGACCCGCGGGCTGAGGTGCCGCCGTCTGCCGACGGGCGGCCCGCTGCGGCGCGCGTGGTGCTGGTGGGTGTCGACTTCGGCAAGGGCCAGCACTTCGACCCGACACTGGACGAACTGGCCCTGCTGGCCGAAAGCGCCGGTGACATCGCGGTCGAGCGGGTGATCGCCCGCCGCAAGGCGCCCGACCCGGCGCTGTTTGTCGGCAGTGGCAAGGCCGACGAGATCAAGACCCTGGTGCAGATGCATGGCGCCGAATGCGTCATCTTCGACCAGGCCCTGTCGCCGGCCCAGCAGCGCAACCTGGAGCGGGCGCTGGGTGTGGCGGTGGCCGACCGCACGGCACTGATCCTGGAGATCTTCGCCCAGCGTGCGCAAAGCCACGAAGGCAAGCTGCAGGTCGAGCTGGCCCGGCTGCAGTACCTGTCCAGCCGCTTGGTGCGGCGCTGGAGCCATCTGGAGCGCCAGACCGGCGGTGCCGGCCAGCGTGGCGGTCCGGGCGAGGCCCAGATCGAGCTGGACCGCCGCATGATCGACGAGCGTGTCAAGTCGCTCAAGGCGCGGCTGGTGAAGGTCAAGCGCCAGCGGGATACGCAGCGCTCGGCGCGGCGCAAGAGCGGCAGTTTCCGCGTCTCGCTGGTGGGCTACACCAATGCCGGCAAGAGCACGCTGTTCAATGCCCTGGTCAAGGCCCGCGCCTATGCCGCCGACCAGCTGTTCGCCACGCTGGACACCACCACCCGCTCGCTCTACCTCGAAGCGCTGGGTGGCAGTGTCTCGTTGTCCGACACCGTGGGCTTCATCCGCGACCTGCCGCACAAGCTGGTCGAGGCCTTCGAGGCCACGCTGCAAGAGGCTTGCGATGCCGACCTGCTGCTGCATGTGGTCGATGCCTCCAGCCCGGTGCTGCAGGAGCAGCGCGACGAGGTCGAGCGGGTGCTGCAGGAGATCGGCGCTGCCGAGGTGCCGCAGATCCTGGTCTTCAACAAGGTCGACCAGATGGAGGCCGTGCCGCGTGAGCTGCAGGACTGGGTCGAGCGTGGTGACGGTGGTGGTGCCGTGCCGCGGGTCTTCGTCAGTGCCTTGAAGGGCACCGGTCTGGACCTGCTGCGCGGGCTGATCGCCCAGCTCGCGGCAGGCCAGGGCTTGAATCCGCCGGGGCGGGCCCCAACTGCGGTGGCGTCGGAGACGATGATCGAACCCGCGGCCGAGTCCAACGAAGCGGGCGCCGAAGGCGCCAAGTTACCATCGCCTCACCCATGAACATGCACGCAAACCATTCCTCCGACACCGCCGCGCCGCCCCTGGCGGCCCGGCTGGTGGCCGTGGCCGCCGCGGCGCGGCAACTGGCTGCCGGCGTCTGGCGCCGGCCCCGGTTGCTGATGTCCAGCGGCCGCAACGACGGCCCGCCCGACCTCGACGAGTTGTGGCGCGATTTCAACCGCAAGCTCAGCGGCCTGTTCAACGGCAAGGGCGGCGGCAACCGCCAGCCGCCGCGGCGTGACCCGGGCGAGGGTGGCAATGGCGGCCCGTCGTTCCAGCCCGACATGAAGAGTGCGGGCATCGGCGTCGGCCTGATCGGTGTGGTCGTGCTGGTGGTGTGGGCCGGCAGCGGCTTCTTCATCGTGCAGGAAGGCCAGCAGGCCATCGTCACCACCTTTGGCCGCTACAGCGCCACGGTGGACGCCGGTTTCCAGTGGCGCTTCCCGTACCCGATCCAGGGCCACGAGACGGTGGCCGTGACGCAGCTGCGCTCGGCCGAGATCGGCCGCAGTGCCGTGGCCCAGGTCACCGGGCTGCGTGACTCGTCGATGCTGACGCAGGACGAGAACATCATCGACATCCGTTTCACCGTGCAGTACCGGCTGAAGGACGCCAAGAACTTCCTGTTTGAGAACCGTGACACCGACAAGGCGGTGGAGCAGGCCAGCGAGAGCGCGGTGCGCGAGATCGTCGGCAAGAGCAAGGTCGACTCGGTGCTGTACGAGGCGCGTGACGCCATTGCCGCCGATCTCGTCAAGTCGATCCAGGGCCAGCTGGATCGCCTGAAGGCTGGTGTGCTGATCGTCAACGTCAACGTGCAGAACGTGGCGGTGCCCGAGCAGGTGACGGCAGCGTTCAACGACGCGGTCAAGGCCGGTGCCGACCGTGACCGCTTCAAGAACGAAGGCCAGGCTTACGCCAGCGACGTGATCCCCAAGGCCCGCGGCACCGCCGCGCGGCTGCGCGAGGAGGCCGACGGCTACAGCCAGCGTGTGGTGGCCCAGGCAGAGGGTGATGCGCAGCGCTTCCGCTCGGTGCTGACCGAGTACCAGAAGGCGCCCGCGGTCACCCGCGACCGCATGTACATCGACACCATGCAGCAGGTGTATTCCAACGTCAGCAAGGTGATGGTCGACAGCCGCAACGGCAGCAACCTGCTGTACCTGCCGCTGGACAAGCTGATCCAGCAGGGTGCGGCATCGGGCAATGTGCAGGTGGTGCCGCAGGCGCCGGCCGCGGTCGCCCAGCCCGGCGACACCGGCGCTGCCGGTGCCGCCGGTGCCGATGCCCGCTCGCGTGATGGCGGCCGCAGCCGCGACCGCGACGGCCGCTGATCCACCACCTGACCCGATAGAAGCAACAACATGAACCGTATCGGACTCATCGTGGCCGGCGCGCTGCTGGTACTGATGCTGCTGGCGTCAACGCTGTTCGTCGTCGACCAGCGCCAGTTGGCCGTGGTCTACGCGCTCGGCGAGATCAAGGAAGTGATCAGTGAGCCGGGCCTCAAGGCCAAGCTGCCACCGCCGTTCCAGAACGTGGTGTTCCTGGACAAGCGCGTGCAGACGCTGGACAGCCCCGAGACCCGCCCCATCTTCACCGCCGAGAAGAAAAGCCTGGTGATCGACTGGCTGGTGAAGTGGCGCATTGCCGAGCCGCGCCAGTTCATCCGCAACAACGGCACCGACATCCGCAACCTGGAGAGCCGGCTCAGCCCGGTGGTTCAGGCCGCGTTCAACGAGGAGATCACCAAGCGCACCGTGCGTGGTGTGCTCGCCGCCGAGCGTGACAAGGTGATGCAGGACGTGCGCGCCCGCTTGACCGACGAGTCCAAGGCCTTCGGCATCGAGATCGTCGACGTGCGCATCAAGCGCGTGGACTTCGTTGCCGACATCACCGACTCGGTCTACCGCCGCATGGAGTCCGAGCGCAAGCAGGTGGCCAACGAACTGCGCTCGCAAGGCGCGGCCGAAGGCGAGAAGATCCGCGCCGACGCCGACAAGCAGCGCGAGGTGATCATCGCCGAGGCCTACCGCGACGCCCAGAAGCTCAAGGGCGAGGGTGATGCCAAGGCCAGCGCGCTGTACGCCGACGCGTTCGGGCGCGATGCGTCGTTCGCGCAGTTCTACCGCAGCCTCGAGGCCTACCGCGCCAGCTTCCGCAACAAGAGCGACGTGATGGTGGTCGATCCGTCCAGCGACTTCTTCAAGGCGATGCGCGGTGGTGGCAGTGCGGGCTCGGCGCCGGCTGCGGCCCCGGCGGCCAAGAAGCACTAAAAGCCCTGTCTGCCCCGCCATGATCGACTGGGTGATGGGCGCCTTGGCGTTGATGCTGGTGTTGGAGGGGCTGCTGCCCTTTCTCAGCCCCAGTGCCTGGCGCCAGGTGTTCGAGCGTGCGATCCGCATGAGCGACGGGCAGATCCGTTTCATCGGCCTGTCCAGCATGTTGGCGGGCCTGCTGCTGGCGGCACTCTGGCACTGAGGCAGCGGCGTTTCGGCCGCAGTTTGTGGCGGCGCGCTGACACAGCGGCGCCGCTGGCCACCGGTACAATGCCGGTTTTAATCCCTCGGGGGTTTGTTCCATGTCCTCTGCTTGGCTGCTGCCCGAGCACATTGCCGATGTGCTGCCGGCCGAAGCGCGGCGCCTCGAAGACCTGCGTCGTTGCCTGCTGGAGATGGCACGCAGCTACGGCTTCGAACAGGTGATGCCGCCGCTGCTGGAGCACCTGGAGTCGCTGCTCAGCGGCACCGGGCGTGAGCTGGATCTGCGCACCTTCAAGCTGGTCGACCAGCTCAGCGGCCGCTCGCTCGGCATCCGCGCCGACACCACGCCGCAGGTCGCCCGCATCGATGCCCACCTGCTGAACCGTCAAGGCGTGACCCGGCTGTGCTACTGCGGCCCGGTGCTGCACACCCGGCCGCAGTCGCCTCACGCCACGCGTGAGCCGCTGCAACTGGGGGCCGAGATCTATGGCCACGCCGGTCTGGAGGCCGATCTGGAAGTGCAGGACCTGGCGCTGGACGGCCTGCGTGCCGCCGGCCTGAAGGACCTGGTGCTGGACCTGGCTGATGCCCGCATCGTGCGGGGTGTGCTGGCCGATGTGGCGCTGGAGGCCGAGGCGCTGGACGAGTTGGTTGGTGCGCTGGCCGCCAAGGACGTGGCGCGGCTGGACACGCTGTCACGCGGCTTCCCGGCCGACAGTCGCGCCGGCCTGCTGGCCCTGCCCACGCTGTACGGCGACCTGGCGGTGCTGGACCTGGCGCGTCAACAGCTGCCGGCCAGGCCGCTGATCGCCGCCGCGCTGGACGACCTGGCCTCACTGGCCCGGCAGGTGGGCCGGGCCCACCCGGACGTGCGCATCGGCTTCGACCTGGCCGATATGGGCGGCTACGCCTATTACTCGGGCATGCGCTTCGCGGTCTACGCGCCCGGGGCGGCCGACGCCGTGTTGCGCGGTGGCCGCTACGACGAAGTGGGCGCGGTGTTCGGCCGCAATCGCCCGGCGGTGGGCTTTTCCACCGACCTCAAGCTGCTTGCCGCCAGCGCCGCTGTCGATTCCCGCCGCACCGCCATCCGTGCGCCCTGGGCCGAGGACAGTGCGCTGCGCCAAGCCATCCGCCGCCTGCGTGAGCAAGGCGAGACCGTGGTCTGCATCCTGCCCGGCCATGAGCATGAGGGCGAGGAATTCGATTGCGACCGTGAACTGGTGGCCGTGGACGGCCGCTGGGTGCTGCGCGCGCTCTGAGGGCATCTGCCCGCGCGCTGGCTACCCCTCAACTGGACATCTCAAACATGCAACAAGGCAAGAATTCGGCGCCCGGCCGCAATGTGGTCGTCGTCGGCACCCAGTGGGGTGACGAGGGCAAGGGCAAGGTGGTGGACTGGCTGTGTGACCACGCCCAGGGTGTGGTGCGTTTCCAGGGCGGCCACAACGCGGGCCACACGCTGGTCATCAAGGGCGTCAAGACGGCGCTGCAGCTGATTCCGTCGGGCATCATGCGCGACGGCGTGCCCTGCTACATCGGCAACGGCGTGGTGGTTGACCCGGTGCACCTGCTGTCCGAGATCGAGCGCCTGGAGAAGATCGGCCTGGAGGTGCGCTCGCGTTTGTTCATCAGCGAATCGTGCCCGCTGATCCTGCCCTTCCACGTGGCCGTGGACAAGGCCCGCGAGGCGCTGCGCGAGGCCACGCCGGCCGGCAAGATCGGCACCACCGGCAAGGGCATCGGCCCGGCCTACGAGGACAAGGTGGCGCGCCGTGCCCTGCGTGTGCAGGACCTGAAGCACCCCGAGCGCTTTGCCGCCAAGCTGCGTGAACTGCTGGCGCTGCACAACGAGGCGCTGGGTGGTTACCTGAAGGGCGAGCAGCTCGAATTCCAGCCCATCTTCGACCAGGCCATGCAGGTGGCGCAGGCGTTGAAGCCCATGATGGCCGACGTCGGCTACCGCATCCACAAGGCCGCGGCGGCCGGCGCCAACATCCTGTTCGAGGGCGCCCAGGGCACGCTGCTGGACATCGACCACGGCACCTACCCGTATGTCACCTCCAGCAACTGCGTGGCCGGCAATGCCGCCGCCGGTGCCGGTGTGGGCCCGGGCATGCTGCACTACATCCTGGGCATCACCAAGGCCTACACCACGCGGGTGGGCAGCGGGCCGTTCCCCACCGAACTGGACATCAACGCCGAGGGCACGGTGGGCCACCACCTGTCCACCGTCGGCCAGGAAAAGGGCACCGTCACCGGCCGCGCCCGCCGCTGCGGCTGGCTGGATGCGGCCGCGCTGAAGCGTGCCATCATCATCAATGGTGTCTCCGGCCTGTGCATCACCAAGCTCGACGTGCTGGACAAGCTGCCCGAGATCAAGGTCTGCGTCGGCTACAAGCTGAACGGCGAGGACGTGGACATCCTGCCGCTGGACGCCGACGACATCCTGGCCTGCGAGCCGGTGTGGGAAACCTTTCCCGGCTGGAGCGAAAGCAGCTTCGGCGTCACCCAGTGGGACCAGCTGCCGGCCAATGCCCGCGCCTACCTGCAGCGCATCGAGCAACTGATCGGTGCACCGATCGACATGGTGTCCACCGGCCCCGACCGCGAGCACACCATCCTGCTGCGCCATCCGTACAAGGCCTGAACAGGCCTCCCATCACGCGCATCCCCAAGGAGACCCCTGCATGCTCACCGACGACGGCAAGCACCTCTACGTCAGCTGGGACGAATACCACCTGCTCATCGAGCGCCTGGCGCTCAAGGTGGCGCATTCGGGCTGGGAGTTCGACCAGATCCTGTGCCTGGCGCGCGGCGGCATGCGACCGGGTGACGTGCTGTCACGCGTGTTCGACAAGCCGCTGGCCATCATGAGCACCAGCAGCTACCGCGCCGAGGCCGGCACCATCCAGGGCCGGCTGGACATGGCCAAGTACATCACCATGCCCAAGGGCGAACTGGCTGGCCGCGTGCTGCTGGTCGATGACCTGTCGGACTCCGGCGTCACGCTGAAGGCCGTGGTCGAGCGCCTGCGTGGCGTGCCGGCCATCAGCGACCTGCGCAGCGCGGTGATCTGGGTCAAGGGTGTCTCGACCTATGTGCCCGAGTACTACGTTGAGATGCTGCCCAGCAGCCCCTGGATCCACCAGCCGTTCGAGGAGTACGACAACCTCCGCCCGGACGGCCTGGCCAAGAAGTTCTCCGTTTGATCGAACGCTGCGGCCTGTGGGCGCCTTGCACGCCGCCGGCCTCTGTGTTGTCCCTGGACGCCCGCTGCTTCGTGCCGCTGGGCGTTTTTTTCTGTTCTGGACGCCCGTGGCCTCGTGCCGCGGGCGTTGTTTCCCCGCTGGCCGGTGCGCTACCCTGTGTGGCCATGGGCCAGGTCTTTGCAAAGCGCGTGGCCACAATGACAAAAGGCCAGCACTTTCGTGCTGGCCTCTATCATCTTGGTGCCCAGGAGAGGACTCGAACCTCCACGCCGCTAAGCGCTAGTACCTGAAACTAGTGCGTCTACCAATTCCGCCACCTGGGCAGGTGTCGAACTACTGAAGCTAGGAGTATAGCATCATAAAAACAAAGTCTGCAAGCATTTCTGCACCCGGTGCTGCACTGATGAGTGAAATCGAGGGCACGGTACTGGGCCACCGCGACGGCCACGGCTTCGTCAAGCGGGATGACAACGAGCCCGACGTCTACCTGTCGCCCCAGGAGATGCGCTCGGTGCTGCACCGCGACCGGGTGCGCGTGCGCGTCGTGCGCTATGACCGCAAGGGCCGGCCCGAGGGCCGGGTGATCGACATCGTCGAGCGCCGCAAGACGCCCATCATCGGCCGGCTGCTGCACGAGAACGGCGTCTGGCTGGTGGCCCCCGAGGATCGGCGTTATGGCCAGGACATCCTGATCCCCAAGAACGCCACGGCCAATGCCGCGGTGGGGCAGGTGGTGGCGATCGAGCTGACCGAGCCGCCGTCGATGTACTCGCAGCCGGTGGGCCGCATCACCGAGGTGCTGGGCGAGATCGACGACCCTGGCATGGAGATCGAGATCGCGGTGCGCAAGTACGAGGTGCCGCACCGCTTCTCGCCCGAGACCCTGGCCCAGGCCGCGGCCTTGCCCGACAAGCTGCGGCCGATCGACAAGCGCCACCGCATCGACCTGACCGACGTGCCCCTGGTCACCATCGACGGCGAGGATGCCCGCGACTTCGATGACGCGGTGTACTGCGAGCCGCTGAAGCAGGGCCGCGGCAAGGCCGCCTTCGAGGGCTGGCGCCTGCTGGTGGCCATCGCCGACGTCAGCCACTACGTCAAGCCGGGCGAGCCGCTGGACGAGGACGCCTACGAGCGCGCCACCTCGGTGTACTTCCCGCGCCGGGTGATCCCGATGCTGCCCGAGAAGCTGAGCAACGGCCTGTGCTCGCTGAACCCGGACCAGGAACGGCTGAGCATGGTCTGCGACATGCTGGTGGCCGCCGATGGCGAGATCAGCGCCTACCAGTTCTACCCGGCCGTGATCCGCTCGCATGCGCGGCTGACCTACACCGAGGTCGCCACCATCCTGGGCAATACCCGCGGTGCCGAGGCGCAGCGCCGGGCCGACCTGGTGCCGCACCTGATCCACCTGCACGAGGTCTACCGCGCCCTGCTCAAGCACCGCGGCAACCGCGGTGCGATCGACTTCGAGAGCACCGAGACGCAGATCGTCTGCGACGACAACGGCCGCATCGAGAAGATCGTGCCGCGCACCCGCACCGAGGCGCACCGGCTGATCGAGGAGGCGATGCTGGCGGCCAATGTCTGCGCCGCCGAGTTCATCGAGAGCCACAAGCACCCGGCGCTGTTCCGCGTGCACGAGGGCCCGACACCCGAGAAGCGCCTGACGCTGCAGAACTACCTGCGGGCGCTGGGCCTGGGCTTCAGCCTGAGCGACGACCCCAAGCCGGCCGAGCTGCAGGCCATATCGCAAGGCACCAAGGACCGGCTGGACGCGGCGCAGATCTCGACCATGCTGCTGCGGTCCATGCAGCAGGCGATCTACACCAACAGCAATTCCGGCCACTTCGGCCTGGCCTACGAGGCCTATGCCCACTTCACCAGCCCGATCCGGCGTTACCCGGACCTGCTGGTGCACCGGGTGCTCAAGGCCCTGTTGCAGGGCAAGCGTTACCACCTGGGGGGTGGTGCGATCGAGGACTGGGCGCAATCCCAGCCGGCGGCCAAGACCGCGCGCAAGAGCAGCAAGGCCGCACCCAAGGTGCCGGCCAGCACGCAGGACGCCGCGCTGTGGGAGTCTGCCGGCGCGCACTGCAGCGCCAACGAGCGGCGTGCCGACGAGGCCTCGCGAGACGTCGAGGCCTGGCTGAAGTGCCGCTTCATGCGTGACCACCTGGGCGAGGAGTACGCCGGCACGGTCAGCGCGGCCACCAGCTTCGGCATGTTCGTCGTGCTCGACGAGCTGTATGTCGAGGGCCTGGTGCACATCACCGAGCTGGGCGGCGAGTACTTCCGCTTCGACGAGGCGCGGCAGGAACTGCGTGGTGAGCGCAGCGGCGTGCGCTACACCGTGGGCTCGCGGGTGCGGGTGCAGGTCAGCCGGGTCGACCTGGACGGCCGCAAGATCGACTTCCGTCTGGTGCGCGAAGGTGAGACCGACGCGCTGGTGGCGCGTGGCCGCAAGGGCACGGGCGCCGCCGCGCCGGCCAGCGTCGGCGACGAATTGAAGGAGGTGCAGAGCCGTGACCGTGTGGCCAAGGCGGCACGGTCCAAGGCGGTGGCCTCGCGTGGCACGGCGGCTGGCAAGAAGACGCGCAGCGCGGCCAAGCCGGCCAAGAGCCGCAGCCGGCGCTGAGGATTGGGGCCGGCGTCGGCTGGCCCTGTCTTGCCGGCCAAGCGCCGGGCTGCCCGCCCGGCGGGCGGCAGGGCTACCCCGCTGCCGGATGCGCCAGTCAGTCGGCGGCGGGCAGGGCGGCCGCCATCGCCTCGATCAGGTCGGCGGCGCGCAGCGGCAGCCGGGTGTCGCCGTGTTCCGCGGCGCGGCCGTGCAGCCAGACGCTGGCGGCCGCCACCGCGAGCCCGGTGTCGCCGGTGGCCTGCTGTGACCACAGCCCGCCCAGCCAGCCGGCCAGCACATCGCCCGAGCCGCCGCTGCCCAGCCGCGCATTGCCGCTGGGGTTGACGTGCGGCGGGTGACCCGGCGCGGCGACCACGCTGCCCGAGCCCTTCAGCACCACGGTGCAGGCCCAGCGCCCGGCCAGGGCCTGGGCCTGCAGCAGGCGCTGCGCCTGCACCTCGGGCGTGGCCAGGCCCAGCAGGCGGGCGGCTTCCAGCGGATGAGGGGTCAGCACAGTGGGCTGGCCGGCGGCGGCGCGGCCGGCCAGCGCCGCCTGCAGCAGGGCATCGGCAGCCACGGCGTTCAGGGCATCGGCGTCCAGCACCAGCCGGGCCGCGTGCTGCAGCACGGTGGGCAGGGTGTTGCGCACCGCGCTGCCACCACCGCAGCCGCAGACCACGGTGCAGTGGCGCAGCAACTCGGGTTGCAGGGCCGCGGCCAGGCGGCGTGGCATCAGTTCGGGCCGCACCGCATCGGGCGCCAGGTCTTCGTCCAGCCGCGCCAGGTAGACGCGGCCGGCGCCGGCGGTCAGCGCCGCGCGGGCCGCCAGCAGGGCGGCGCCGCCCATGCCGGGCGCACCGCCCAGCACCAGCACATCGCCGAAGCTGCCCTTGTGCTGGGCATGGGCCCGGCTGGGCAGCAGGGCGCGCAAGGTGTCGGGGCCCGTCAGCCGCGCGGTGGTGGGCTCGGCGGCGCTGGACACCCCCAGCGTGTCCAGCCAGACCCGGCCGGCGTGGTCGCGCCCGTCGGCCGTGAACAGGCCGGGCTTGAGCGTCAGCAGGGCCAGGGTGTGGTGGGCGCGCACGGCGGTGTCGCCCAGCCGTCGGCCGGTGTCGCCGCACAGGCCGGTGGGCAGATCCAGCGCCAGCACCGGCGCGGCGCCGGCGTTCAGGCGCCGCACGGCGTCGTGCAGCAGGCCTTCGGGGGCGCGGCGGGCGCCCAGGCCCAGCAGGGCGTCGACGGCCAGGTCGGCCTCGGTGCCTGCGGGCCAGCCAGGGTCGACGGCGTCGGTGATGCGCACGCCGGCCTGCTGCGCCTGGGCCAGTGCGTCGCGGGCGTCGTCCGGCGCCCGCGAGGCATCGCCGAGCAGGCTGACCCGCACCTCCAGCCCCTGCCGGTGCAGCAGGCGGGCCAGCACCAGGCCGTCACCACCGTTGTTGCCCGGCCCGGCCGCCACCCAGATGCGCCGGGCCTGTGGGGCCGTGGCCAGCGCCAGCCGCGCCGCACCCAGGCCGGCGCGGGCCATCAGCGCATGCGGGGCGGTGCCGGCCAGGCTGGTGGCCTCGATGCGCCGGCTGGCCTCGGTGTTGAACAGTGGCCAGCCGGCACCGTCAGCCGCGGCGGGCAGGACCGGCTGCGGGCCGGTGCAGGCCAGGTGTCGAGGATCGGGCAGGGGCATCGAGCTGGGCCTCCGGGGTGCGGCATGGGCGCCATGAGGGCATTGTGCGGCACGGGTCCTGGCGGCCTCACGACGGCCCCGCGGCGGCCGCGCGCCGGTTCAGCCGCGCAGCCGCGCCAGGTCCAGCCCGCGGGTGTCGATGGCCGGTGCGCGGCCGGCCAACTGGTCGGCCAGCACCCGTGCCGAGCCGCAGGCCAGGGCCCAACCGCTGGAGCCATGGCCCAGGTTCAGCCAGATGCCCGGCGCACCACTGGCGCCCAGCACCGGGGGGCCATCGGGCAGCATCGGCCGGGCGCCCTTCCAGCGCTGCACCTGGGCGCCTTGCACACAGCCGGGAAACCAGTCGTCCAGCACCTTGTGCAGGGTGGCGATGGCGGCGTCGTCGAACCGGTCGAGCCGGCCGCCGAGTTCAGCGCTGCCGGCCACCCGCACCCGCTGGCCGATGCGGCTGATGGCGACCTTGTATTTCTCGTCCATCACCGCCGCGGCCGGGCCCAGGTGGGGCCAGCCTTCGAGCTGGCGCAGCGGCGCGGTGATCGAATAGCCGTGCACCGGCGCCAGCGGCAGGCGGTGCCCCAGCGGCTGCAGCAGTGTGGCCGAGCCCATCGCCGCGCAGACCACCAGGGCGTCGAAGCTGTCCTGCTGCGGCGGTTCGGCGCTGCCGGTGGCGCGGTGCGTGACCATCGGCTGGGCCCCCGCCGTCAAGCCCAGCACGCTGCGCTGGAAGCGGAACCGCGCGCCCAGGCGCTGGGCCTCGCCGCGCAGCAGGTGGGCGAACTCGCGGCAGTTGCCGACCTCGTCGCCTGGCAGGTGTACCGCGGCGTGCAGCGGCATGTCGGGGTTGAGGCCGGGCTCGATGGTGCGGGCACGGGCGGCGTCGATCAGGTGGAAGTTCACACCCAGTTCGGCCAGCAGCTTCAGGCTGCCGCGGGCCAGCTTCTGGTCCTGCGCCGTGCGCAGCAGCACCAGATAGCCCTGGGCCTGCTCGTGGTCCAGGTGCAGGTCCTGGCGCAGCGTGCGCAGGCGCTGCTGGCTGTAGCGCGCCAGCCGGTACAGGCGCTCCCGGTTGGTGGCAAACACCGGCGCCCGGCAGGCCCGCCACCAGCGCCACATCCAGCCCCACTGGCCGGGTGCCATCGGCCGCGCCAGGCGCACCGGGGCGTGGCGGCTGAGCAGGTGGCGCAGCACCTTGGCCGGCATGCCCGGCGCCGCCCAGGGCGTGACATAGCCCGGCGCCACCACGCCGGCATTGGCGAAGCTGGTTTCCTCGGCCACGCTGGCGCGGCGCTCGAACACCGTCACCTCGTGGCCGTCGGCGGCCAGCTCGTACGCTGTCGTGACGCCGACGATGCCGGCGCCGATCACGGCCACACGCATCGTCAGCGGCCCTGGCCGGCGTCGGCCAGCGCGGCCTCGATGGCCAGCGCCACGCCCAGCACGCCATCGTCGGCCATCGCCGGGCCCCAGACCATCAGGCCCACCGGCATCTGGCCCGGCGCCTGGCAGGGCAGGGACAGCGCGCAGCCGTCCAGGAAGTTCACCACCGAAGGGTTGCGCAGCAGCAGGCCGTTGATGGCGAAAAAGCGGCTGTCGCTGCCGCGGTCATGGCCCAGCAGCGGTGCCAGCGCGGGGGCCACCATCGGCACGGTGGGCGAGAGCAGGGCGTCGAAGCCCTGCACCGCGGCCTCGACGTTGGCGATCCAGCGCCGGCGGGCCTGCAGCAGGTCGATGTAGTCGGCGGCGCCCATGGCCTCGCCGCGGCGGATGCGCTGGGCCACGCGCGGGTCGTAGTCGGCCTCGCGGGTGGCCAGGCGGGCGCGGTGCCAGGCCCAGCTTTCGGCTGCGGCAAAACCGCCCTGGGCCTGCAGCCCGGCCAGTTCGGCCAGCGGTGGCAGCGGCAATTCCTCGACCAGGGCGCCGCCGTCGCGCAGCAGCGCCAGGGTCTGTTCAAAAGCGCGGGCGACGTCGGCATCCAGGCCATCGAGCATCACCGTCTGCGGCACCGCCAGGCGCAGCGCATGCAGCGGCCGGGCGCTGGGGTGGGGCGTGCGCGCCGCCAGCAGGCCATGCAGCAGCACCGCGTCACGCACGCTGCGGGTGATGGCGCAGGCGGTGTCCAGCGTGGTCGACAGCGGCACGGCGCCGGCCAGCGGCGTCAGGCGCTGGGTGTTCTTGAAGCCGACCAGGCCCTGCAGCGCGGCCGGGATGCGGATCGAACCGCCGGTGTCCGAGCCCAGCGCCGCCCAGGCCGCGCCGGTGGCCACCGACACCGCACCGCCCGAGGTGCTGCCGCCGGGAATGCGCGGTGTGGCGTTCAGCGCCAGCGTCACCGGGTTGACCGGCGTGCCGTAATGCGGGTTGATGCCGACGCCGGAGTAGGCGAACTCGCTGAGGTTGGTGTGGCCGGTCAACGCGGCGCCGGCGGCGCGCAGCCGGGCCACGGCCGGGCAGTCCTGGGCCGCCACCGGGGCGTCGGCCATGGCCTTCGACGCGGCGGTGGTGGGCTGGCCGGCAACGTCGAACAGGTCCTTGACCGATACCGCCAGCCCGGCCAGCGGCGGCAGCGGCATGCCGGTGGCCAGGGCCTGGTCGGCGGCGGCGGCGGTGGCCCGGGCCGCGTCGTCGAAACGCCGCAGGTAGACCAGGGCACAGGCCGGGCCGTCGGCGGCCATCAGGGCGGCATCGAGCAGCTCGCTGGCGCTGGTGCGGCCGGTGCGCACCGCTTCGGCGGCGTCGCACAGGTCTGGGGCAAGGGGGGCGTGGCTGGAGCTCATGGGGCCGGATGCTATAATCTTTGGGTTTATCTGGATGTCCAGCTGCACAACACCTGATCAAGCCCGCAATGGCCGCGAGCGGGTGAGGGGCACGGGACGGCGGATAGACCAATCGCGAACCGGCTGTCGAAAGGTGTCGCTGCAGGGGTCGGACGCTCGCTTTGGCGGGCGCCGTGCCGGGTCAAACCGGCATGCCCTGCATCGATTCGCGCCGGATTCTAGACCCAACCTTACGGAGTAAATCCATGTCTGTCACCATGCGTGAAATGCTGGAAGCGGGCGTCCATTTCGGACACCAGACCCGCTTCTGGAACCCCAAGATGGCCCCCTTCATCTACGGCCATCGCAACAAGATCCACATCATCAACCTCGAAAAGACGCTGCCGAAGTTCGAGGAGGCGATGAAGTTCGTGCGCCAGCTCAGCGGCAAGCGCGGCACGATCCTGATGGTGGGCACCAAGCGCCAGGCCCGCGACGTGATCGCGATGGAAGCCAACCGCGCCGGCCAGCCTTTCGTCGACCAGCGCTGGCTGGGTGGCATGCTGACCAACTTCAAGACGGTCAAGGGTTCGCTGAAGAAGCTGAAGGACATGCAGGCGACCAAGGAAGGCGGCATGGAGTCGCTGACCAAGAAGGAAGCGCTGATGTTCGACCGCGAGATCGCCAAGCTGGAAAAGGACATCGGCGGCATCCAGGACATGGGTGCGCTGCCTGACGCGCTGTTCGTCATCGACGTCGGTTACCACAAGATCGCCGTGGCCGAGGCCAAGAAGCTGGGCATCCCGGTGATCGGCGTGGTCGACACCAACCACTCGCCCGAAGGCATCGACTACGTCATCCCCGGCAACGACGACTCGGCCAAGGCCGTGGCGCTGTACGCCAAGGCCGTGGCCGACGCCGTGCTCGAGGGCAAGGCCAACGCGGTCAACGAGGTGGTGGCGGCCGTGGCCGGTGGCGACGAATTCGTCGAAGTGAGCGAAGGCGCCTGAGCCTTTGCCGTCCGGCCTTGACCAAGGGGCTGTTCAGCCCCTTTTTCACGGCCCTGAACTTTTTAGGGGCGCCCGTCCGGGGCGCCCGGTCTTGTCGGGTGGCCCGCGGGCGGCCCGCAGCAATGGGAGATTGAAGATGGCAGCAATCACTGCAGGCATGGTCGGCGAACTGCGCGCCAAGACCGACGCCCCGATGATGGAGTGCAAGAAGGCGCTGACCGAGGCCGACGGCGACATGGTGCGCGCCGAGGAGATCCTGCGCGTCAAGCTGGGCAACAAGGCCGGCAAGGCCGCTTCGCGCGTGACCGCCGAAGGCGTCATCGCGATCTCGGCGTCCGGCAGCACCGGCGCGCTGGTGGAAGTCAACTGCGAGACCGACTTCGTCTCGAAGAACGACTCGTTCCTGGCCTTCACCAAGGCCTGCGCCGAACTGATCGCCCAGCACAACCCGGCCGATGTGGCCGCGCTGTCGGCACTGCCGCTGTCGCAGGACAGCTTCGGCCCGACGGTCGAAGACGTGCGCAAGGGCCTGATCGGCAAGATCGGCGAGAACATGGCCGTGCGCCGCTTCAAGCGCTTTGCCGGCGCCAACAAGCTGGCCACCTACCTGCACGGCGTGCGCATCGGCGTGGTCGTCGAGTACACCGGTGACGACGTGGCCGCCAAGGACGTGGCAATGCACGTCGCGGCGATGAAGCCGGTGGCGGTGTCGTCGGCCGACGTGCCGGCCGAACTGGTCGAGAAGGAGCGCAAGATCGCTGCCGAGAAGGCCGCCGAGTCGGGCAAGCCGGCCGAGATCGTCGCCAAGATGGTCGACGGCTCGGTGCAGAAGTTCCTGAAGGAGGTCTCGCTGTTCAACCAGACCTTCGTCAAGAACGACAAGCAGACCGTCGAGCAGATGCTCAAGGCCGCCAACACCCAGGTGGCCGGCTTCACGATGTACATCGTGGGCGAGGGCATCGAGAAGAAGGTGGACGACTTCGCCGCCGAAGTGGCCGCGCAGGTTGCCGCCGCCAAGGGCGCCTGATCTGGCGCCCGGGGCGCCGTCGTGGCGCCCCACCGGCCGGCCGGAGCCGATCGCTCCCGGCCAGCCGCCTGAATCCAGGCGCTGACGGCGACCCCGTCCGCGCCGCTTAAACTCCCCCACCTTCCCCTCAGGAGCCGCCTGCATGCCCGCCTACAAGCGCATTCTTCTCAAGCTCTCGGGTGAGGCCTTGATGGGCGATGACGCCTACGGCATCAACCGGGCCACCATCGTGCGCATGGTGCGCGAGGTGCAGGAAGTGACCGCGCTGGGCGTGGAAGTGGCCGTCGTCATCGGCGGCGGCAACATCTTCCGCGGCGTGGCCGGTGGCTCGGTGGGCATGGACCGCGCCACCGCCGACTACATGGGCATGCTGGCCACGGTGATGAACGCGCTGGCCCTGGCCGACACGATGCGCCTGGAAGGCCTGACCGCGCGCGTGATGTCGGCCATCGCCATCGAGCAGGTGGTCGAGAGCTACGTGCGGCCCAAGGCGCTGCAGTACCTCGAAGAGGGCAAGGTGGTGATCTTCGCCGGGGGTACCGGCAACCCCTTCTTCACCACCGACACGGCCGCTGCGCTGCGCGGTGCCGAGGTCGGGGCCGAGGTCGTGCTCAAGGCCACCAAGGTCGACGGTGTCTACACCGCCGACCCCAAGAAGGACCCGTCGGCCACACGCTACGCCAGCGTGAGCTTCGACGAGGCCATCGCCAAGAACCTGCAGGTGCTGGACGCCACTGCCTTTGCGCTGTGCCGCGACCAGAAGCTGCCGATCAAGGTGTTCTCGATCTTCAAGCCCGGCGCGCTCAAGCGTGTGGTGATGGGCGAGGACGAGGGCACCCTGGTCCACGTCTGAGATCGAACCCTTTCCGCGAGTAGCCCCATGACCATTGCCGACATCAAGAAGACCGCCGAGACCAAGATGGCCAAGTCCGTCGAGGCCTTGAAGGGCGAGTTGCAGAAGATCCGCACCGGCCGCGCCCACCCGGGCATCCTGGACCAGGTGCATGTCGACTACTACGGCTCGATGGTGCCGATCAGCCAGGTGGCCAATGTGTCGCTGCTGGACGCCCGCACTATCAGCGTGCAGCCCTGGGAAAAGGGCCTGGCCGCTAAGATCGAGAAGGCCATCCGCGAAAGCGACCTGGGCCTGAACCCGGCCTCGCAGGGCGACCTGATCCGCGTGCCGATGCCCGCGCTGACCGAAGAGCGCCGCAGGGACCTGAGCAAGGTCGTGCGCCACACCGGCGAAGAGACCAAGATCGCCGTGCGCAACCTGCGCCGCGAGGCCAACGAGCACCTGAAGAAGCTGCTCAAGGACAAGGCCGTGGCCGAGGACGAGGAGCGCCGTGCCCAGGACGACGTGCAGAAGCTGACCGACCGCGTGATTGCCGAGGTCGACAAGCTGGTGCAGGGCAAGGAAGCCGAGATCATGGCGGTTTGACATGGCCCACCCCCTACGGCCTTCGGCCGCCCCCTCAAGGGGGCAACGCCGGCGGCCCGGCAAAGCCGGTTCCGCGGCGTTCGCTGGCCAACAACCTCGACATCCATGAAGCGAGACCTGTCGGTGCCACGCCACGTGGCCATCGTGATGGATGGCAATGGCCGCTGGGCCAAGAAGCGTTACCTGCCGCGGTTTTTCGGCCACAAGGCCGGGGTCGACGCGCTGGTGCGGGTGATCAATGCCTGCGCCGACCGCGGCGTCGAGTACCTCACCGTCTTCGCCTTCTCGTCCGAGAACTGGAAGCGGCCCGAGGACGAGGTGTCCGGCCTGATGGGCCTGGTGCTGGTGGCCGTCACCAAGTACCTGGGCAAGCTGGCGCGCGACGGCGTCAAGATCGTCATCGTCGGTGACCGCAATGCGGTGTCCGACCGGCTGCGTGCGGCCTGGGCCGAGGCCGAGGCGGCGACCCAGCACAACACCCGCATCACCCTCAGCGTGGCCTTCAACTACGGTGGCCGCTGGGACGTGGTGCAGGCCTGCCGGCAGGCCGTGGCCGCCGGCCTGGCGCCCGAGCAGATCACCGAGGAATCGCTGTCCGGTTTCATGGCCATGCGCCATGCGCCCGACCCCGACCTGTTCATCCGCACCGGCGGCGAGGTGCGCATCAGCAACTTCCTGCTCTGGCAGGTGGCCTATTCCGAACTGGTGTTCACCGACTGCCTGTGGCCGGACTTCGACGTGCATGCGCTCGACGCGGCGCTGGCCGACTATGCCGGCCGTGAGCGGCGCTTCGGTGCGGTGTCGCCGGACGCCACCGAACTGCCCACCGGCTGAAGCCGCATGCTGCGCCAGCGAGTGATCACCGCCCTGGTGCTGATGGCGCTGCTGCTGCCGGCGCTGCTGGCCACCAGCCCCCTGCCGTTTGCGCTGTTCTCGCTGGTGTTCATCAGCGCGGCCGGTTGGGAGTGGGCGCGGTTGAACGGTTTTGCGGCCAACGCTCCGGCGCTGGCCAGCGGTGCGCTGCTGGCGGTGTTGTGTGGCCTGACCCTGCGCGAGTTGCCGCAGATGGGCCATGCCGGTGGCCTGTGGTGGGCCGGCACCGTGGCCTGGGCGCTGGGCAGCGTGGTCGTGCTGCGGCGTGGCCCGGCGGGCTGGCCGGCCTTGCCGCCGCTGCTGCGCTGGGCGCTGGGCCTGGCCCTGCTGTGGCTGGCCTGGCTGGCGCTGGCCCAGGCGCGCACCATCGGCGTCAATTTCCTGCTGTCCACGCTGTGCGTGGTCTGGGCCGCCGACATCTCGGCCTACTTCTGCGGCCGGGCCTTCGGCCGGCGCAAGCTGGCGCCGACCATCAGCCCGGGCAAGAGCTGGGAAGGGGTGTACGGCGGTGTGGCCGGCGTGCTGCTGCTGGGCCTGGGCTGGTTGTGGCTGGACGCCCACGTCAGCTTCGACTCCCCCAGCCTGTTCCTGCTGCTGCGCCAGCGCCTGGGCTACGGCGGCCTGCTGCTGGCGGCGCTGTTGCTGACCGCGCTCAGCGTGGTCGGCGACCTGTTCGAGTCGCTGGTCAAGCGCGCCGCCGGTGCCAAGGATTCCAGCGGCCTGTTGCCCGGCCACGGCGGTGTGCTCGACCGGGTGGACGCGCTGCTGCCGGTGCTGCCAGCGGCGCTGGCGCTGATCAGCCTGTAGCCACCGGCTGCGGTTTCCTCGACTGCCGTTCCCTCTGAAAGTCTGCGACATGGTTCAACGCGTGTGCATCCTCGGTGCCACCGGTTCGGTGGGCACCAGCACGCTGGAGGTGATGACGCTGCACCCCGGGCGCTACGAGGTCTTCGCCCTGACCGCGATGCACCGGGTGGCCGAACTGGCCACGCTGTGCCGCCGCTGGCAACCGCGTTTTGCGGTGGTGGGCACGGCGGCGCAGGCCAGCGCCTTGCAGGCCGAACTGGCCGCCGGCGGCCAGCGCACCGAGGTGCTGTACGGCGCCCAGGCGCTGTGCGCCGTGGCCGCGCACCCGGAGGTCGACAGCGTGATGGCCGCCATCGTCGGTGCCGCCGGCCTGCCGCCGTGCATCGCCGCGGCGCGCGCCGGCAAGCGCCTGATGCTGGCCAACAAGGAGGCGCTGGTGGTTGGCGGCCGGCTCTTCATGAACGCGGTGCGCGAGGGCGGGGCGCTGCTGCTGCCGATCGACAGCGAACATTCGGCGATCTTCCAGTGCCTGCCCGAGGACCGGGCGGCCTGGGGCCAGCGCATCGCCCACATCGTGCTCACCGCCTCGGGCGGGCCGTTCCGCACCCGCGACCCGGCCACGCTGCAGGCCGTCACGCCCGAAGAGGCGGTGGCCCACCCCAACTGGGTGATGGGCCGCAAGATCTCGGTCGACTCGGCGACCATGATGAACAAGGCGCTGGAGGTGATCGAGGCGCGCTGGCTGTTCGACCTGGCGCCCGAGCAGATCCGCGTGGTGTTGCACCCGCAGAGCATCATCCATTCGATGGTGGTGTGCCGCGACAACAGCGTGCTGGCCCAGCTGGGCACGCCGGACATGAAGGTGCCGATCAGCGTCGGCCTGGCCTGGCCCACGCGCGAGGCCTCGGGCGCCGACGCGCTGGACTTCCTGAACCTCAAGCCGCTGACGTTCGAGCCGGCCGACGAGGTGCGCTTTCCCGGCCTGGGCCTGGCCTATGACGCGCTGCGGGGGGCCGAAGGCTGCACCACGGTGCTCAACGCCGCCAACGAGGTGGCGGTGGCGGCCTTTCTGGACCGCCGCGTGCGCTTCACCGACATCCACCGCATCAACGCCGCCACCGTGGCGGCACTGCCGCCCAGTGCGGCCGATGCGGCGTCGCTGGACGACCTGCTGGCGCTGGATGGCCGCGCCCGCGCCCATGCCGAGACCCTGGCCCGGGAGCTGAGCCGATGACCACCGTGCTGGCCTTTCTGCTGACCCTGGGCGTGCTGATCGTCGTGCACGAGTACGGCCACTACCGGGTGGCCGTGGCCTGCGGCGTCAAGGTGCTGCGCTTCTCGATCGGTTTCGGCCGGGTGATCTGGCGCCACCAGCGCTCACCGGACCACACCGAGTTCGTGCTGTCGGCGTTGCCGCTGGGCGGTTATGTGCGCATGCTGGACGAGCGCGAAGGCCCGGTGGCCCCGGCCGAACTGGGCCAGGCCTTCAACCGCAAACGGCTGTGGCAGCGCAGCGCGGTGGTGGCGGCCGGCCCGTTGGCCAACCTGCTGCTGGCGGTGCTGCTGTACGCGGCCTCGCACTGGATCGGTGTCGAAGAGCCCAAGGCCGTGCTCGGCACCCCGGTGGCCGGCAGCCTGGCCGAACGGGCCGGCATGCGCGCCGGCGACTGGGTGCAGGCCTGGCAGGACGCCGACGGCCAATGGGTCGACCTGCAGTCGATCAACGACCTGCGCTGGCAGGTCACCCAGCACCTGATGCAGGGTGAGCCGCTGTCGCTGCAGGTCAGTGATGCCAGCGGCCATGGCAGCCGCCAGCTGCGCCTGGGCCTGGACGAACTGGGCGCACGCGACGTGGACGCCGCGTTGATGAAGCGCATCGGCCTGGGCCAGGCCTACAGCGAGCCGGTGCTGGGCGAGGTCAAGGCCGCCGGCCCGGCCGCGCTGGCCGGCTTGCGCAGCGGTGACCGGGTGCTGCGTGTGGACGGCCAGCCGGTGGTCGACGCCCAGGGCCTGCGCGACCGCATCCGGGCCGCCGTGCGTGACGGCCAGCCCCAGGCGATGGCCTGGCAGGTGCAGCGTGGTGAGCACGAACTGGCCCTGGTGCTGACACCGCGCCCGGTGCGTGACGGCGAGCGCAGCATCGGCCGCATCGACGCCTACGTCGGTGCGCCGCCGGTGATGGTCAAGGTGCAGCTGGGGCCGGTCGAAGGCCTGCGCCAGGGCCTGGCGCGCACCTGGGAGGTGTCGGCGCTGACCCTGCGCATGATGGGCCGCATGCTGATCGGCGAGGCCTCGCTGAAGAACCTCAGCGGGCCGTTGACGATTGCCGACGTGGCCGGCCAGTCGGTGCACCAGGGCCTGGCCTACTACCTGGGCTTTCTGGCGCTGGTCAGTGTCAGCCTGGGTGTGCTCAACCTGCTGCCCCTGCCCATGCTCGATGGTGGCCACCTGATGTATTACATTTTCGAGGGTCTGACCGGCCGGCCGGTTTCCGATCGATGGCTTGCGCGGCTGCAGCGTGGTGGCATCGCCGTGCTGCTGCTGATGATGTCGGTAGCCCTCTTCAACGATGTTGCCCGCTTGCTGGGCCTGCACTGAATCCTCTGATGCTCCCCCTACCGACCGACCGCCTGTTCCGCCCCATCATGGCCGTGGTGGCCGTCGCCAGTGCGCTGGCCGCGCCCGCCGCCCGGGCCATCGAGCCCTTCGCCCTGCAGGACATCCGGGTCGAGGGCCTGCAGCGCACCGACCCCGGCACCGTGTTCGCGGCGCTGCCCTTCCGGGTCGGCGACACCTACAGCGACGAGAAGGCGGCGGCGGCGCTGCGTGCACTGTTCGCCACCGGCTTGTTCAAGGACGTGCGCATCGAGATCGACGGCCGCGTGGCGGTGATCGTGGTCGAGGAGCGGCCGGTGATCGAGTCGGTCAGCTTCGTCGGTCTGAAGGAGTTCGACAAGGACACCCTGACCAAGTCGCTGAAGGACGCCGGCATCGGCGAGGGCCTGCCCTTCGACAAGGCCCTGGTCGACCGTGCCGAGCAGGAGATCAAGCGCCAGTACCTGTCGCGCAGCCTGTACGGCGCCGAGGTGGTGACCACCATCACCCCCACCGAGCGCAACCGCGTCAACGTCAGCTTCACGATGAGCGAGGGCGACGCCGCCCACATCCGCGAGGTGCGCATCGTCGGCGCCAAGGTCTTCGGCGAAAGCACACTGATCGGCCTGATGGACCTGACCACCAGCGGCTGGCTGACCTGGTACACCAAGAACGACCGCTACTCGCGCGCCAAGCTCAATGCCGACCTGGACACCCTGCGCGCGTACTACCTGAACCGCGGATACCTCGAGTTCAACATCGAGTCGGCCCAGGTCACGATTTCGCCCGACAAGCAGGAAATCAGCATCACCATCACGGTCAAGGAGGGCCAGCCCTACACCGTGAATGCAGTGCGCCTGTCCGGTGACTACCTGGGCAAGGAAGAAGAGTTCAAGTCGCTGGTGGGTATCCGCGCCGGTGAGCCCTACCGCGCCGCGGCCGTCACCGCCACCACCAAGGCCTTCACCGACCGCTTCGGCACCTTCGGCTACGCCTTTGCCCGGGTCGATGCCCGCACCGAGATCGACCGCGCCACCGGCCAGGTGGCCGTGGTGCTGGCCGCCGACCCGCAGCGCCGCGTCTACGTGCGCCGCATCGACGTGGCCGGCAACACCCGCACCCGCGACGAGGTGATCCGCCGCGAGTTCCGCCAGCTCGAATCCAGCTGGTACGACGGTGAGCGCATCAAGCTGTCGCGCGAGCGTGCCGAGCGCCTGGGCTACTTCAAGGACGTCAACGTCGACACCAACGAGGTGGCCGGCACCGCCGACCAGGTCGATCTGGCCGTCAACGTCACCGAGAAGCCCACCGGCAACCTGATGGTCGGCGTCAGCTTTTCCAGCGCCGACAAGCTGGCCCTGTCGGCGTCGGTCAAGCAGGACAACGTCTTTGGCTCGGGCAACTACCTGGGCTTCGAGATCAATACCAGCCGCACCGGCCGCAGCCTGGTGTTCTCCACCGTCGACCCGTACTTCACGGTGGACGGCATCTCGCGCGCCATCGACCTGTACTACCGCACCTCGCGGCCCTACAACAGCCTGGGCAACCAGTACCAGATCGCCAACCCGGGTGGGGCCATCCGTTTCGGCGTGCCTTTCTCCGAGTACGACACAGTGTTCTTCGGCATCGGCCTGGAGCAGACCAACATCGGCGCCAACACCGGCATCCCGAACCAGTACTTCGACTACCGCTTCCGCTACGGCCCGACCTCCACCTCGCTGCCGCTGACGCTGGGCTGGGCGCGTGACCAGCGCGACAGTGCACTCACCCCCACCGCCGGCCGCTACCAGCGTGCCAACATCGAGTGGAGCGTGGCCGGCGACGTGCGCTTCGTGCGCACCAACCTGCAGTACCAGCAGTTTTTCCCGATCTGGAACCGCATCAGCCTGGGCCTGAACGGCGAGGTTGGCTGGGGCATCGGCCAGGGCGGCCGGCCCTACCCGGTGTTCAAGAACTTCTATGGCGGCGGCCTGGGCTCGGTGCGGGTGTTCGAGCAGAACTCGTTGGGGGTGATCGACCCCACCGGCGCCTACATCGGTGGGGCCAAGAAGCTCAACCTCAATGCCGAGCTGTACCTGCCGGTGCCGGGCACCGGCAACGACAAGTCGCTGCGCATCTTCGGCTTTGCCGACGCCGGCAACGTCTGGCGTGATGGCGAGCCCATCACCTCGGCCAGCCTGCGGGCGTCTGCCGGCCTGGGCCTGTCCTGGGTGTCGCCGGTAGGCCCGCTCAAGCTCAGC
>Ga0208266_100186_pt1 | contig 27528 bp, 27 predicted proteins | sample LakWasMet67_HOW9_2_FD_183897 | JGI IMG/M metagenome (GOLD analysis project Ga0208266, IMG submission 183897) | Freshwater sediment methanotrophic microbial communities from Lake Washington under simulated oxygen tension - Sediment Metagenome... | ecosystem: Environmental > Aquatic > Freshwater >...
TGGCCTGGCCATCGAGTTCGGCCACCTGGTCGGCGCCGATCACCACCGCGCCCGGATGGCGGGCCGCCACCTCCCGGGCCTTGGCCAGCGCCAGGCGGCCGGCCAGGGCGGCGGGGGTTTCGCCCGGCAGGGCGGTTTCGTCGACCCGCGGGGCGTCGACCTCGAAGGGCAGGCGCAGCCGCTGCAGCAGTTCACGGCGGTAGGGCGAGGTGGAACCCAGCACCAATCGGGGCGGGGTGGTGGCGGTCGATGGCAAGGGCATCGCCCGAATTGTCCCATCGCCGCACCGTACACTGGCCGGATGAAACGGTTACACGACCCGTTGCGGCTGGATGTGGCCGCCTTTGCCGCCGACGCTGGCGACCTGTCCGGCCAGTGGGCCGGCCCCGACCTGCCACGGCTGGCCGAATCGCAGACACCACCGCAGGACCAGGCACCGCATGCGGTGCATTGGGCCGTGCGCGGTGAAAGCCTGCCGGTGGCCGGCGCCGAGGCCGAGCTCTGGCTGTCGCTGCAGGTGCAGGCGCAGGTCTGGCTGACCTGCCAGCGCTGCCTGCAGCCGTACGAGGTGCCGCTGGCGCTCGACCGGCGGCTGCGCTTCGTGCGCGGCGAATCGCAGGCCGAGGCGCTGGACGCCGAGCTGGAGGACGATGTGCTGGCGCTGAGCCGGTCGCTGGACCTGCGTGAGCTGGTCGAGGACGAGTTGCTGCTGGCGCTGCCGCTGGTGCCACGCCACGCCGTCTGCCCGCAGCCGCTGCCGATGGCCGCCGAGGCCGAGCCCCTGCCCGATGCGGCGCCCGAGCGGCCCAATCCGTTTGCCGTGCTGCAGGGGCTGAAGACCGGCAAGTCGGGCGGCGACAGCTGATCTGCCGTCAGGCTGCTGCCCGGTGCTATACTCGCGGGCTTTCCCTTGTGGCGCCCAGGCATGCAGTCGATGCCGATGGCCGCCGCAGCATTGCTTTCACGGCGGCCGGTTGATCTGGCGCCGAGCCAGATCAGGAGATCACCACCATGGCCGTTCAACAGAACAAGAAGTCGCCTTCCAAGCGCGGCATGCACCGCTCGCACAACGCTCTGGTGACCCCGGGCACCGCGATCGAGCCCACCACCGGTGAGGTGCACCTGCGCCACCACATCAGCCCGACCGGTTTTTACCGCGGCCGCAAGGTGCTCAAGAGCAAGGCCGACGCCTGATCTGCGCGCTGTCATGGCCTGGGGTGCGCCTGGCGCAGCCGTGGTCATGATGGGTGTGCCACTCGCTGCGTGATGCGCCTCAACCCGGCCCCGCCTGCTGCGCGGTCGGGTTTTGTTGTTGGTGATCTGGGTTTGCCTGGCCTGGGGTCATCGTCCCGGGTTGGGCGGGCTTGTGGCCTGGCACCACATCGCCTACCGTTGCGCGCGCTGTCGGGCCTGATGGCCTGCCGCCGCCCGGTGTCTTTTTGCCGTCCCGGCCTGTCAGGCCCTTGCGCCCGCTTCCATCCGTGCCCCAGTCCTTGACTTCGCATCCCTCCCTGCAGCCCCTGGCGCGCGTGCGCGTGGTGGTTGACTGCATGGGGGGTGACCATGGTCCGTCGGTCACGCTGCCGGCCTGCCGCGCCTTCCTCGACGCCCACCCCTCGGCCGACCTGGTGCTGGTCGGCACGGCCGATGCGCTCCAGGGCGCGCAGGGCTGGCCGCGCACCACGCTGGTGGCCGCCACCGAGGTGGTGGCGATGGATGACGCGGTCGAGGTGGCGCTGCGCAAGAAGCGTGACTCGTCGATGCGCGTGGCCATCAGCCAGCTCAAGCCGGGTGCCGAGGGGCGCACGGCGGCGGATGTCTGCGTCTCGGCCGGCAACACCGGTGCCCTGATGGCGTTGGCGCGTTATGTGCTGAAGACCTTCGACGGCATCGATCGCCCGGCCATCGCCGCGCTGCTGCCCAACATGACCGGCGGCTTCACCCAGGTGCTGGACCTGGGGGCCAACGTCGATTGCAGCGCCGAGCACCTGCTGCAGTTCGCGGTGATGGGCAGTGCCCTGGTCAGCGCGCTGGACGGCAAGGACGAGCCCAGCGTCGGTCTGCTCAACATCGGCGAAGAGGCCATCAAGGGCAGCGAGACGATCAAGCGCGCCGGTGAACTGCTGCGCGCCGCCGCCGCCGCGGGTCAACTCAACTTCCACGGCAATGTGGAAGGCAACGACATCTTCAAGGGCACCACCGACCTGGTGGTGTGCGACGGTTTTGTCGGCAACGTGGCGCTCAAGACCTCCGAAGGCCTGGCCGGCATGCTCAGCCAGTTCATCAAGGAGGAGTTCACCCGCACGCCGCTGGCCAAGCTGGCGGCGCTGGTGGCGCTGCCCGTGCTCAAGCGCTTCAAGGACCGGGTGGATCACCGCCGCTACAGTGGCGGGGCGCTGCTGGGCCTGCGTGGCCTGGTGTTCAAGGCCCATGGCTCGTCCGACGCCTTCGCCTTCGAGCGGGCCCTGGCCCGGGCGTATGATGCTGCGCGCAATCGTTTGCTCGACCGGGTGCACGACCGCATCCGCAATACGCTGGCCGTACTGCCCGCCGCGGGCGCCGCCGCTGCAGCCAGCGCAGACCCCGACGCCGCCGCGCCGCCAGCCCAAGCCGCATGAACGCCACTGCCCCCACCTTGCCTCGGTATTCCCGCATTGCCGGCACCGGCAGCATGCTGCCGCCACGCCGCCTGAGCAATGCCGACCTGGCGGCCGAACTGGCGGCCCAGGGGGTCGAGACCTCGGACGACTGGATCGTCGAGCGCACCGGCATCCGCGCCCGGCATTTTGTCGATGCCGGCACCCAGGCCAGTGACCTGGCGGTGGCCGCCGCCCGCCATGCCATCGAGGCCGCCGGCTGCCAGCCGGCCGACATCGACCTGATCATCCTGGCCACGTCCACGCCGGACATGGTGTTCCCGTCCACCGCCTGCATCGTGCAGAACAAGCTGGGCATCGTCGGTTGCCCGGCCTTCGACGTGCAGGCCGTGTGCTCGGGCTTCGTCTATGCGCTGACGATGGCCGACGCGCTGATCCGCACCGGCACCGCCCGGCGTGCGCTGGTGATCGGCGCCGAGGTGTTCTCGCGCATCCTCGATTTCAAGGACCGCGGCACCTGCGTGCTGTTCGGCGACGGCGCCGGCGCGGTGGTGCTGGAGGCCAGCGATACGCCGGGCATCCTGGCCACCGACCTGCATGCCGACGGCCGCCATGTCGGCATCCTGTGTGTGCCGGGCACGGTGTCGGGTGGCCAGGTGCTGGGCGACCCGCTGCTCAAGATGGACGGCCAGGCGGTGTTTAAGCTGGCGGTGGGTGTGCTGGAGCAGGCCGCCCGCGCGGTGCTGGCCAAGGCCGGCCGTACCGAGGCCGACATCGATTGGCTGATCCCGCACCAGGCCAATATCCGCATCATGACCGGCACCGCGCGCAAGCTGAAGCTGGCCATGGACAAGGTGATCGTCACCGTCGACCAGCATGGCAACACCTCGGCGGCGTCGATCCCGCTGGCGCTGGACGTGGCGGTGCGCTCGGGCCGCGTCCAGCGCGGTGACACGCTGATGCTCGAAGGCGTCGGCGGCGGCTTCACCTGGGGTGCGGTGCTGGTCGACTACTGACCGCGCCCGCCGTCTTTTGAACCACACCTTGCTGCCTTGCCAGGCGCGATCCTCACGATGACTTCGTTCGCCTTTGTATTCCCGGGCCAGGGCTCGCAGGCCGTCGGCATGCTCGACGCCTGGGGCGACCACCCCGCCGTGCGCGCCACGCTGGAAGAGGCCTCCCAGGCCCTGGGCGAGGACATCGCCGCGCTGATCGCCGGTGGCCCCAAGGAGCAGCTGGACCTCACCACCAACACCCAGCCGGTGATGCTGACCGCGGCCATCGCCTGCTACCGCGCCTGGCGCGCCGAGGGCGGCGCCGAGCCGGCTGCGGTGGCGGGCCACTCGCTGGGCGAGTACAGCGCCCTGGTGGCGGCCGGCGCACTGACCTTGGCCGACGCGCTGCCGCTGGTGCGCCTGCGCGCCCAGGCCATGCAGCAGGCGGTGCCGGTGGGGCAGGGCGCGATGGCCGCCATCCTGGGGCTGGATCCGGCTGCGGTGCGCGAGGGCTGCGCCCAGGCGGCGGCGACCAGCGGTGAGGTGGTGGAAGCCGCCAACTTCAACGACCCCAAGCAGACCGTGATCTCCGGCAGCACCGCCGGCGTGGCCAAGGGCTGCGAAGTCCTCAAGGCCCTGGGCGCCAAGCGCGCCTTGCCGCTGCCGGTGTCGGCGCCCTTCCACTGCGCGCTGATGAAGCCCGCGGCCGAGGTGCTGCGCCAGCGGCTGGCCGCGGTGGCCATCGCCGTGCCGCGCATGGCGGTGGTCAACAACATCGACGTGGCCGCCCCCACCGACGCCGAGGCCATCCGCGACGCGCTCTACCGCCAGGCCTTCGGCCCGGTGCGCTGGGTGGAGGTGGTGCTGGCGCTGCGTGCACGCGGCCTGACGCACCTCGTCGAATGCGGCCCGGGCAAGGTGCTGGCTGGCATGGCCAAGCGCATCGACGCCGAACTGGTGACCGGCAACATCTTCGACCCGGCCTCGCTGGCCGAGGTGAAAGGACTGCTGGCATGAGCGACACGAAACAGGTGGCCCTGGTCACCGGCGCCTCGCGTGGCATCGGCCGCGCCATCGCCCGGGCACTGGCGGCGCAGGGCTTCACCGTCATCGGCACCGCCACCACCGAGATCGGCGCCACCGCCATCACCGAGGCGCTGGCCGCCCACGGTGGCCGTGGCCTGTGCCTGAACGTCACCGACGGCGCCGCGGTCGACGCGGCGGTCGACGCCATCGTCAAGGCCGAGGGTGGCCTGCATGTGCTGGTCAACAACGCCGGCATCACCCGCGACATGCTGGCCATGCGCCTGAAGGACGAGGACTGGGATGCGGTGATCGACACCAACCTCAAGGCCGTGTTCCGCTGCAGCCGGGCGGTGATGCGCACGATGATGAAGCAGCGCCATGGCCGCATCATCAACATCACCTCGGTGGTGGGGGCGGCCGGCAACGCCGGCCAGGCCAACTACGCCGCGGCCAAGGCCGGCGTGGCCGGCATGACGCGCTCGCTGGCGCGTGAGCTGGGCAGCCGCAACATCACCGTCAACTGCATCGCCCCCGGCTTCATCGCCACCGACATGACGGCGGAGCTGCCCGAGGCGCAGAAGGCGGCGCTGCTGGGCTCGATCCCGCTGGCCCGCCTGGGCACGCCCGAGGAGATCGCCCACGCGGTGGCCTTCCTGGCGTCGCCGCTGGCCGGCTACATCACCGGTGCCGAGCTGCATGTCAACGGCGGCATGTACATGAACTGAGCTGGCGGGTGGCCTGGCCACCCGCTTCGAACCCGCCGGTCTGAAGGCCCGACCGGCGCGGCGGCAGCACGAAATAGAGTGCGTGCTCCACCGCCGGTAGAATCCTGGGCTGTCTGTGAATTTTTACTCCTGGAGGAGTCATGAGCGATATCGAAGCACGCGTCAAGAAGATCATTGCCGAGCAACTGGGTGTGCCGGAGTCCGACGTCACCAACGAGAAGGCCTTCGTGGCCGACCTCGGCGCTGACTCGCTGGACACGGTCGAACTGGTGATGGCCCTCGAAGACGAGTTCGGCATCGAGATCCCCGATGAAGAGGCCGAGAAGATCACCACGGTGCAACTGGCGATCGACTACGCCGTCAAGCACCAGAAGGCCTGATGCCGGTCTGACATGACTCGTCGCGTCGTCATCACCGGTCTCGGGCTGATCAGCCCGGTCGGCAATTCCGTGGCCGAAGGCTGGGCCAACCTCATCGCCGGCCGCTCTGGCATCGACAACGTCACCCGTTTCGATGCCTCGGGCCTGGCCTGCAGGTTTGCCGGCGAGGTCAAGGGCTTCAACATCGAGGATTACATCCCCGGCAAAGAAGCCCGCCACATGGACACCTTCATCCACTACGGGCTGGCAGCATCCATCCAGGCCGTGCAGGATGCGGGCCTGCCCACGGGTGACGCGCTCAGCGAGGAGCAGGCCGAGCGCATCGGCTGCCTCGTCGGGTCGGGCATCGGCGGCCTGCCGATGATCGAGCAGACGCACAAGGAATACACCGAGCGCGGCGCCCGCCGCATCTCGCCGTTCTTCGTGCCGGCCTCGATCATCAACATGATCTCGGGCCACCTGTCGATCAAATTCGGCTTCACCGGCCCCAACCTGGCGGTGGTGACGGCCTGCACCACCGGCCTGCATGCCATCGGCATGGCCGGCCGCATGATCGAGCACGGTGACGTCGACGTGATGGTCGCCGGCGGTGCCGAGAGCACGGTGTCGCCGCTGGGCATCGGCGGTTTTGCCGCGGCCCGGGCGCTGTCCACCCGCAACGACGATCCCAAGACCGCGTCGCGGCCCTGGGACAAGGACCGCGACGGCTTCGTGCTGGGTGAGGGCGCCGGCGTGCTGGTGCTGGAAGAGTACGAACACGCCAAGCGGCGTGGCGCCAAGATCTACGCCGAACTGGCCGGCTTCGGCATGGGTGCGGACGCGTACCACATGACCGCGCCCAACGTCGACGGCCCCAAGCGGTCGATGAAGGCCGCGTTGCGCAGTGCCGGCATCAATGCCGATGCGGTGCAGTACCTCAACGCGCATGGCACGTCCACGCCGCTGGGCGACCTGAACGAGACCAATGCCATCAAGCTGGCTTTCGGCGACCATGCCAAGCGGCTGGTGGTCAATTCGACCAAGTCGATGACCGGCCACCTGCTGGGCGGCGCCGGCGGCATCGAGTCGGTGTTCACGGCGCTGGCGGTGCACCACCAGATCTCGCCGCCGACCATCAACATCTTCAACCAGGACCCGGAATGCGACCTGGACTACTGCGCCAACACGGCGCGGGAGATGAAGATCGACATCGCGGTGAAGAACAACTTCGGTTTCGGCGGTACCAACGGCACGCTGGTCCTGCGCCGGGTGTGATCGCTGGCGGCAACGCGCATGCGTGCTGCCCCGGCCATCGACGCCGCGCTGTCGGCCGGTGGGCCTGAGCGCATGCTGATCGTCGTGCTGCATGCGGTGGCCGGCGCCGTGCTGGTGGCCTGGGCGGCGGCCTGGGTCGAACCCGGATCGGTCTGGCCCTGGGCTGCCGGCCTGTGCGTGGTGGCCGGCGTCGCCGGATGGGGTGGCGCCCGGTTGGCACGGCGCGCCCTGCCTCCCTCGTCCGACCGGCTGCGCTGGGATGGACAGGCCTGGTCCCTGCGTCCGGTGAGCGCGGGCGCCGGTGCAGGCGACGGCCTCCTGCTGGCGGCCGTCACCGTCACGCTGGACCTTGGCCGCTGGGTGCTGCTGCGGCTGCAGCCGGCCACCGGCGGCATCGCCTGGCGCGTGGCCGATGCACGCACGGCCGGGCCAGCCTGGCATGCCTTGCGGGTGGCGTTGCTGGCGCATGCCGGCCCCTCCGTGGCGCCAGAGGACGGCGCGGGCCGCGCCGCATGAAGGCCTGTCCATGACCACCGACGATGTCGATGCCTTGCTGGTCGAGCGTGCCAAGCGCGGCGACACCCGGGCCTTCGAGATGCTGGTCGTCAAGTACCAGCGGCGCATCGAGCGGCTGATCGCGCGCATGGTGCGGGATGTCGATCTGGTGCAGGACATTGCCCAGGAGAGCTTCATCCGTGCCTACCGCGCGATGCCGCAATTCCGCGGTGACAGCGCCTTCTACACCTGGCTCTACCGCATCGCTGTCAACACCGCCAAAAAGGCCCTGGTCGATCTCAAGCGCGACCCGCTGGTGACCGAGTCGGCGCGTGCCGGGGCAAATGACGACGAGGATGAAACTTCCCGCGTCGAGCGCGAACTAACCGACGGCGAGACACCGGAGGCGGTGCTGGCCAGCAAGGAGATCGCCCAGACGGTGAACGCCGCGATCGAAGCCTTGTCGGAAGACCTGCGCCAGGCCATCACCTTGCGCGAGATCGAGGGCCTGAGCTACGAAGAGATCGCCGAGTTGATGAACTGCCCGATCGGGACGGTGCGTTCCCGCATCTTCCGGGCGCGTGAAGCCATTGCGCAGCGCCTGCGGCCGCTGCTGGATACCCGCGATGGCACACGCTGGTGAATCGCCCGTCCGGCTGGTGTGCGGCCCCGGGAACCGCGCGGCGCGCCGGCCGCAGTGTCTGTTTTGGAGTTGAACGAACATCATGGTCAACCGGTCTGAACCCCCGAGCGCGGCGCGATCGTCGCTGTCCTCGCTGATGGATGGTGATCTGGCGCCGTCGGCGGCGGCCGAGGCCTGCAGCGCCTGGCGCCAGGACGGCGATGCACGCGCCAGCTGGCATGCCTATCACCTGATCGGTGACGTGCTGCGCTCGGACGATCTGGCCGTGTCACCGGTGCATGACGTGGCATTTCTGCAGGCGCTGCGCCAGCGTCTGTCCGACGAGCCGGTGCCTCTGGCGCCTGCACCCTGGGTTCAGGCGCCGCTTCCCCAGGCCGAGGTCCGGGTGGCCCATGCGGTTGGCGCGCGGCGCCGCGGTGCGGGCTGGCTGGTGGCGCCGGCGGCGGTGGCGGCCGGCTTCGTGGCCGTGGCCGGTGTGCTGGTGGTCACGCGCTCGGGCGCACCCGATGTCGGCGCGTCCAGCGCCCCCATCGCCCAGGCCGCGTCGTCCACCGCGGTACCGGACGCACTGGTGCGTGACGCCGGGCTGGACCGCTACCTGGCTGCGCACCGAAGCCTGGCCAGCGGTGCGGTGGCCGCCGGCGCGGCCGAACAACGCATGCACATCGTCTTCGAAGCCAAGTGAGTGCGCTGATCGCACAGGTCTGGCGTCGCCTGGGGCGCCTGGGGCCGGGTCTTGGCTGGGGCGTCCTGGGGCTGGCGCTGCTGGGCCTGCCCACCACCATGGCCCAGCCGGTGGCCAACGGCGGCGGTGGCGCGCCGCTGGACGGCGCGCAGTGGCTGGCCCGCATCCAGCAGGCGGCGGCCAACCGCAGCTACCAGGGCACGCTGATGTTCAGCGGCGGCGGCGTGGTGTCCAGTTCGCGGGTGGTGCATATCTGCGACGGTCGCCAGCACTACGAGCGATTGGAGGTGCTCGATGGCCGGGCCCGCCTGCAATACCGCCACAACGACCAACTGCTGACGCTGTGGCCGGCCAGCAAGGTGGCCCTGGTCGAGCAGCGTGACCCGGTGGCCGAGTTTCCGGCACTGCCGATCTCGGCCGGTGTCCGGGCGCTCGACAGCTATGAGCTGCGTAACCTGGGCCGTGACCGGGTGGCCGGCCACGACGCCGATGTGCTGCTGCTCAAGCCGCGTGACAAACACCGTTTTGCGCAGCGGCTGTGGGCCGACCGCGAGACCGGCCTGCTGCTGCGCAACGACCTGCTCGGCCCGGCCGGCGAGGTGCTGGAATCGTCCGCCTTCACCGACGTGCTGATCGGCGGCAAGCCGGCGCCCGACACGGTGCTCAAGCCGATGAAGCGGCTGGACGGCTACCGCATCGTGCGGCCGCAGACCGACCGCACCCAGCTCGACGCCGAGGGCTGGACGCTGGCGCGGCCGGTGCCCGGCTTCCAGCTGGTCAGCTGCACCAAGCGGCCGCTGGACGCCACCAACGACGCGGCCGCATCGGTGCAGGTGCTGCAGTCGGTGTTTTCCGATGGCCTGACGCAGGTGTCGGTGTTCATCGAGCCCTACGATGCGCAGCGCCACAAGCAACCCATGGGCACCAGCCTGGGCGCCACGCACACGCTGATGGCGCGCCGCGGCGACTGGTGGGTGACGGTGGTTGGTGAAGTGCCGATGGCCACGGTGCAGCAGTTCGAAGCCATGCTCGAACGCCGCCGCTGAGTCGGGCGTGGTCCTGTTCTGTTCCTTGCGTGATGAGGTGAGTTGATGTCCGAGATGATGGCTTTCGTCGGGGGGGCGGGCTGGCAGCGGGGCCGCCGCCTGGTGCTGCGTGCCGCGATGGCGGCAGTGCTGGTCGGCACATGGGTGGCGCCTGCCGGCGCGGCGGCCGTCAAGGGCGAGCTGCCCGACTTCACCGAGCTGGTCGAGAAGGTCGGCCCCTCGGTGGTCAACATCCGCACGCTGGAGCGTGGTGGCCGCCACAGTGCCGGCGTGCCGGGCGGCGGCGTCGATCCGAACATGGAGGAGTTCTTCCGCCGTTTCGGCATCCCGCTGCCTGGCGGGCGTGCCAACCCGCGCGGCGGCAACAACGGCGACGACGAGCCGCAGCAGCGTGGCGTGGGCTCGGGCTTCATCCTCAGCGCTGACGGCCTGGTGATGACCAACGCCCATGTCGTCGACGGTGCCGACGAGCTGCTGGTCACGCTGACCGACAAGCGCGAATTCAAGGCCAAGGTCATCGGCCTGGACAAGCGCACCGACGTGGCCGTGGTCAAGATCGAGGCCAGCGGCCTGCCGGCGGTCAAGCTGGGTGATGTGGGTCGGCTGAAGGTCGGTGAATGGGTGATGGCCATCGGCTCGCCCTTCGGCCTGGAGAACAGCGTCACCGCCGGCATCGTCAGTGCCAAGGCGCGCGACACCGGCGACTACCTGCCCTTCATCCAGACCGACGTGGCGATCAACCCCGGCAACTCCGGCGGCCCGCTGATCAATATGCGCGGCGAGGTGGTGGGCATCAACTCGCAGATCTACAGTCGCTCGGGTGGCTTCATGGGCATCTCGTTCGCGATTCCGATCGACGAGGCCAGCCGCGTCGCCGACCAGCTGCGCATCAGCGGCCGGGTCATCCGCGGCCGCATCGGCGTGACCATCGCACCGGTGACCAAGGACGTGGCCGAGTCCATCGGCCTGGGCAAGCCGGCCGGTGCGCTGGTGCGGGGTGCCGAGAGCGGCGGCCCGGCCGACAAGGCCGGCATCGAGCCGGGCGACATCATCACCAAGGTCGACGGCAAGCTCATCGACAAGAGCGGTGACCTGCCGCGCATCGTCGGGGCCACCAAGCCCGGCAGCAAGGCGGTGCTGCAGGTGTTCCGCCGTGGTGGCTACCGCGACATCACCGTCACCGTGGCCGAGTTCGAGCCCGATGCACCCACCCGTGCGGCGCAGGCCGACACCGGGGTTGCCCCCGGCAGCAAGAGTGCACTGGGCCTGACCGTCAGTGACCTGAACGACGCCGCCAAGCGTGAGCTCAAGCTGCGTGGTGGTGTCAAGGTCGAGGCGGTGGATGGCGCGGCCGCCCGTGCCGGCCTGCGCGAGGGGGACGTGATCCTGGCCCTGGACAACACCGAGATCGGTGACCTCAAGCAGTTCATGGCGGTGGCCACCAAGGCCGAGAAGGCCCGGGCGGTCAGCGTGATGGTGCGGCGGGGTGAGTGGGTCAACTACCTGGTGATCCGTCCAGGCCGCTGAGCCGGCTGCAGCCCGGTTGGCGGTTCCGGCACTTGAGTCCGGCGGCGGGTCTTTCCGCATCGCGGCAAATCGGCCGGTTTTTGTGCCCCCGGGATGAACAGGGCCGTTGCACGGGGGCTGCGTTTTTGGCCAGTTCAAAAGTTGGTGACGGCTCGCTTCCAGTTGACCGGTCGCCGGATTGCCTGCCTATCTGGTTAGAATTCAGCGGTTGTTGACGGGATTTATCGTCGATTGACACCAGGAGTCGGCCGGTACCCGTTTGTCCACGTGATGTACGCGGCATGCTGTGGATAACTTGTGGATGAAATTTGCCTGTTGGCACCCCGCAACGGCCGGAAATGCAGCAACGGCGCGGCTTCCAGCCGGATGGTTTTGGCTACAATGAAGGCCCAACAAGCAGTTGCCAAACATTTGTTGGAAGGCGCGTCTCCTCTTGGACGTGCCTTTTTTTTATGTCTTGCACCGGGCCTCACGCCCGCCACCCCGCGCCCCGCTGCGCCCGCTCTGAGCCCCGTTCGAGCGCGTTGACCGCAGCACCGACCGGCGCACGATCGAACCCATGGACCACATCAGAAACTTCTCGATCATTGCCCACATCGACCATGGCAAGTCGACCCTGGCCGATCGATTGATCCACCGCTGCGGTGGCCTGTCCGACCGCGAGATGGAAGCCCAGGTGCTCGACTCGATGGACATCGAGCGCGAGCGCGGCATCACCATCAAGGCGCAGACCGCGTCGCTGCAGTACACGGCGAAGAACGGCCAGGTCTACCAGCTCAACCTGATCGACACGCCGGGGCATGTGGACTTCAGCTACGAGGTCAGCCGCTCGCTGTCGGCCTGCGAGGGCGCGCTGCTGGTGGTCGATGCCAGCCAGGGGGTCGAGGCGCAGACGGTGGCCAACTGCTACACCGCGCTGGACCTGGGTGTCGAGGTCATCCCGGTGCTCAACAAGATGGATCTGCCCAATGCCGATCCGGACAATGCCAAGGCCGAGATCGAGGACGTGATCGGCATCGACGCCGACCACGCCATCCCCTGTTCGGCCAAGACCGGCATGGGCATCGACGAGATCCTCGAGGCCGTGATCACCCGCATGCCGCCGCCCAAGGGTGACCCCGACGGCGCGCCGCGCGCGATGATCATCGACAGCTGGTTCGACAACTATGTCGGCGTGGTGATGCTGGTGCGCATGGTCGACGGCGTGCTGCGCAAGGGTGACCGCATCCGCATGATGGCCACCAACGCTGTCTACCCGCTGGAGCAACTGGGCGTGTTCACGCCCAAGTCCGAGCCGCGCGAGGCGCTGAAGGCCGGCGAGGTTGGCTTCCTGATCGCCGGCATCAAGGAGTTGCAGGCGGCCAAGGTCGGCGACACCGTCACGCTGGAAAAGAAGCTGCCCAACAACGCCGGCCCGGCCAGCGAGGCGCTGCCCGGCTTCAAGGAGATCCAGCCGCAGGTGTTTGCCGGGCTGTACCCGACCGAGGCCAGCGAGTACGACCAGCTGCGTGACGCGCTGGAAAAGCTCAAGCTCAACGACAGCTCGCTGCGCTACGAGCCCGAGGTGTCGCAGGCGCTGGGCTTCGGCTTCCGCTGCGGCTTCCTGGGCCTGCTGCACATGGAGATCGTGCAGGAGCGGCTGGAGCGCGAGTTCGACCAGGACCTCATTACCACCGCGCCCAGTGTGGTCTACCAGGTGGAGCTGAATGACGGCGAGGTGATCGAGGTCGAGAACCCGTCCAAGATGCCGGACCTGGGCCGCATCAAGGAGATCCGCGAGCCCATCGTCACGGTGCACCTGTACATGCCGCAGGACTATGTCGGCCCGGTGATGACGCTGGCCAACCAGAAGCGTGGCGTGCAGCTCAACATGGCCTACCACGGCCGCCAGGTCATGCTGACCTACGAGCTGCCGCTGGCCGAGATCGTGCTGGACTTCTTCGACAAGCTCAAGAGTGTGTCGCGCGGCTACGCCTCGATGGACTACGAGTTCAAGGAGTACCGCGCCGCCGATGTGGTGAAGGTCGACCTGCTCATCAACGGCGACCGCATCGACGCGCTGTCCATCATCGTGCACCGGGCGCAAAGCCAGTTCCGCGGCCGCGCGGTGGCGGCCAAGATGCGTGAGCAGATCCCGCGCCAGATGTACGACGTGGCGATCCAGGCGGCCATCGGCGCCAACATCATCGCGCGCGAGAACATCAAGGCGCTGCGCAAGAACGTGCTGGCAAAATGCTATGGCGGTGACATCACCCGCAAGAAGAAGCTGCTGGAAAAGCAGAAGGCCGGCAAGAAGCGCATGAAGCAGATCGGCTCGGTGGAAGTGCCGCAGGAAGCCTTCCTCGCCATCCTCCAGGTCGAAGACTGAAGAACCCAATCCCATGATGAGTGCACTCACCGCCGTGCTGTACGGCGTCTTGCTGGTCTACGGTGCCGGCTGGTGGCTGGGCTACTGGATCGGCAACTTCTCGTTGCTGCTGTTCGTGCTGACGGTGGTCACGCTGGGCTACTGGCTGGCCGAGCGCCTGCGGTTTGCACCAGCACGCGCCAAGGCCGCCGAAACCCTGGCGGCGCAGGACGCGCAGCGCCGTGCCGAACTGGGCAAGATGGGCATCAACCAGGTGGACGGCAACGTCACCGAGGCCCGCGAGAAGCTGCTGATGCAGCCCTGGTGGCTGGACTGGACGGCCGGGCTGTTCCCGGTGATCCTGGCGGTGTTCCTGCTGCGCTCGTTCCTGTTCGAGCCCTTCAAGATCCCGTCGGGCTCGATGATCCCGACGCTGATGATCGGCGACCTGATCCTGGTGAACAAGTTCCACTACGGCATCCGCCTGCCGGTCACCGGCACCAAGCTGATCGCCAACAAGGACCCGCAGCGGGGTGACGTGGTCGTGTTCCACTACCCGGTCGATCCGCGCATCGACTACATCAAGCGGGTGGTCGGCGTGCCCGGCGACGAGGTGGTCTACAACAACCAGGCCTTGACCATCAATGGCCAGCCGGTGCCGCTGCAGTCCCAGGGCGAGTACTACGACGACGACAGCCTGCGCTACGCCCCCAAGTTCAGCGAGAAGCTGGGCACGGTGCAGCACAGCATCCTGGTCGAGCCCAAGCGGCCGTCGATCTACCGGCCGATGGACAGCTTTGTCAACTTCCGTGACAACTGCCGTTACACCGCCGAAGGCGTGACGTGCAAAGTGCCGGCCGGTCACTATTTCATGATGGGCGACAACCGCGACAATTCCCAGGATTCCCGCTACTGGGGCTTCGTGCCCGACGAGAACATCGTCGGCCGCGCCTTCATGGTGTGGATGAACTTCGGCAACCTGCGCCGCATCGGTTCGTTCGACTGATGCAGCGGTCACCCCGGGGCACCATGACTGTTCAACACCGCCGCCCATTCCGCCGTCCGGCATCGCCGCAGCGCGGCCTGACGCTGATCGGTCTGCTGGCCTGGGCCATCGTCGTCGGTTTCATCGGCTACCTGCTGGTGCGGGTGGTGCCCACGGTGACCGAGTACTACACCATCCAGCGCGTGGTCGAGCGACTGGCGAGCTCGCCCGCCAGCACCGTGCCCGAAATCCGCAACGCCTTCGAGAAGCAGAAGGACATCGATGCCACCATCTCGTCGGTGTCGGGCAAGGACCTCGACATCACCAAGGAGAACGACCGCGTGGTGATCAGCTTTGCCTACGAGAAGGAAATCGAGCTGGTGGGCCCGGTCTACCTCTTGATCAAGTACGCTGGGCGCTCCAAGTGAGGGTGACGGGCTGGCGCCGCCGCCGCCCCCTGCCCTGAACTGAAGCCGACCATGGAACCCCGTCTGGAACCCCGTCTCGAAGCCCTGCAGTCCCGCCTCGGCCACCGTTTTAACGACGCCGGCCTGATGCAGCGTGCGCTGACCCACCGCAGCTTCGGCACCGACCACAACGAGCGGCTCGAATTCCTGGGCGACGCGGTGCTCAACATGGCGGTGTCCGGCCTGCTGTACGAGCGCTTCTCCGGCTCCGACGAAGGTGACCTGACGCGCGTGCGCGCCCACCTGGTGCGCGAGGACAGCCTGCACCGCGCGGCGCTGGCCCTGGGCCTGCCCGAGGTGCTGCGCCTGTCCGATGGCGAAGCCCGCGGCGGCGGTGCGCAGCGGCCGTCCATCCTGGCCGACGCGATGGAAGCGCTGATCGGTGCCATCTACCTCGACGGCGGCTTCGAGCCCGCCACCCGGCTGGTGCGCCAGCTGTTCGGTGAGCTGATCGCCGGCACCGAGGCCGACAGCTGGAGCAAGGACGCCAAGACCGAGTTGCAGGAATGGCTGCAGGCGCGCAAGCTGCCGGTGCCGGCCTACCGCATCGTCGCCACCCGTGGCCAGGCCCATGCCCAGACCTTCGAGGTCGAATGTGCCGTGCCGATGCTGGGCCTGGCCGACCAGGGCGAAGGCCGCTCGCGGCGCACCGCCGAGCAAGAGGCGGCACGCCGCATGCTGGCGCGGCTCAAGGCCAGCGACCGGCCCGGCGGGCCGCTGCGGTCCTGATCCGGACTCTCTTTACTGCAGGTGATGCCACCTGACCGGCCCCCCAGGTCGACAACCCGAGCTGCACCATGAACCACCCCGACACCCCTGCGGCCGACGACGTGCAGCCCGACGATTCCGCGGCGGCCGGCCCTGCGGCGCACCCCGGCCAGCGCTGCGGCCTGATCGCCATCGTCGGCCGGCCCAACGTCGGCAAGTCCACGCTGCTCAATGCGCTGGTCGGGCAGAAGATCAGCATCACCTCGCGCAAGGCGCAGACCACGCGCCACCGCATCACCGGCATCCGCACGCTGGGCGACACCCAGTTCGTCTTCGTCGACACGCCGGGCTTCCAGACCAAGGAGATCCGCGGCCGCACCGCGCTCAACCGCAACCTCAACCGCACGGTGACGGCGGCGCTGGGCGATGTGGACGTGGTGCTGTTCATGGTCGAGGCCGGGCGCTTCAGCCTGGACGACGCCAAGGTGCTGGCCCTGCTGCCGCCGGACAAGCCGGCCTTTCTGGTGGCCAACAAGCTCGACACCATCACGCGCCGCACCGACGTGATGCCCTGGCTCAAGAGCATGCAGGAGCGCCACCCCTTTGCCGAGTTCGTGCCGATGTCGGCCACCCGGCCGGGTGATGTGGAGCGGCTGTTCAAGATCGTCGAGCCCTACCTGCCCGAGCAGCCCTGGATGTACGAGGAAGACGCGCTCACCGACCGCAGCGACAAGTTCATGGCGGCCGAGCTGATCCGCGAAAAGCTGTTCCGCCTGACCGGTGACGAGCTGCCCTACAGCGCCACGGTGGTGATCGACAAGTACGAGGAAGAAGGCCACCTGCGCCGCATCGCCGCCACCATCGTGGTCGAGCGTGACGCGCACAAGGGCATGGTCATCGGCGAGGGTGGTGAGCTGCTCAAGCGCATCGGCAGCGAGACGCGCCAGGAGCTGGAGCGCCTGACCGACAGCAAGGTGTTCCTGGAGCTGTGGGTCAAGGTGCGCTCGGGCTGGGCCGACAGCGAGGAGCACCTGCGCAGCTACGGCTACGAATGAACGCAGGCATGGATCTGCCTGCTGCGCCCGCCGATCTCGCACCTGCGCTGCTCGCCGTACGGGTGTACGGCTGCGCTGCTCAACGCGACCTCGGCGCGCTCGCGACGGCATCTCCACGCCTGCGCCCCGCCTTGCCATGAGCCGTGCCACGCCTCAGCACGCGTTCGTGCTGCACCAGTGGGACTGGAGCGAGACCAGCCTGATCCTGGACCTGTTCACGCGCGAGCACGGCCGTTTGGCGGCCGTGGCCAAGGGCGCCAAGCGGCCGTATTCACAGCTGCGGCCGGTGCTGATGCCCTTCCAGCGCCTGCTGGTGGCCACCAGCAAGCCCAAGTCGGAAGAGGGCACCGACATCCTCAACCTGCGCTCGGCCGAGTACGCCGGCGGTGGCCACAGCCTGCCGTCGGCGCGGCTGTTCACCGGCTTCTACCTGAACGAGCTGCTGCTCAAGCTGCTGGCCCGCGGCGACCCGCACGAGCGCCTGTTCGACGCCTATGCCCACACGCTGCAGGCGCTGGTGGCGGCCGAGGACGAAGCGCCGCTGCGTGCCTTCGAGCTGCTGCTGCTGCGCGAGACCGGCCTGCTGCCCGACCTGGCGCGCTGCACCAGCACCCAGCAGCGGCTGCAGGCCGATGCCGGCTACCAGCTGCGGGCCGAGGTCGGCCTGGTCGTGGCCACCGACGGTGAGGCCCATGCCAGCGCGCTCAGCGGCAGCACCTGCCTGGCCCTGCAGGCGGCGCTGGACCGTGACGACCTGCCGGCCCTGCGCCGCGCCTGCCTGGCCGGCCTGCCGGCGCTGAAGACGCAGCTGCGCCTGGTGCTGAACTACCATCTCGGCTCGCCGCCGCTGCGCACCCGGCAGATGATGCTGGACCTGCGGCGCCTGATCGACACTGCACCGTCGCCGGCCGCCCAGGCGGCACGGCCCGACTCCCGCGAACCCCGCTGATCGCCGACCCGCCATGAATCCGCTTGTCGCCCCCGAAGCCCACGCCCGCGGCCACCGCACCGCGCTGTCGGTCAACGTCAACAAGATCGCGCTGCTGCGCAACACCCGGCACCTGGGCATCCCGGACGTGGTGAAGCTGTCGCGCACCGCGCTGGAGGCCGGTGCCCATGGCATCACCGTGCACCCACGGCCCGACGCCCGCCACATCCGCCCGCAGGACGTGCAGGATCTGGCGGCGCTGATGCGGCAGTGGCCCGAGGCCGAATACAACATCGAGGGCAACCCCTTCCACAACCTGATGGACTTCATCCGCCAGGTGCGCCCGCACCAGGCCACCTTCGTGCCCGACAGCGAAGACCAGTTCACCAGCGACCATGGCTGGCGCTTTCCGGACGACCTGGCGCGGCTGCAGCCGGTGATCGCCGAGACCCGGGCACTGGGCGTGCGCATCAGCCTGTTCATGGACCCGCAGCCCGAGCTGATGGCCGCGGCACGCGCCGCCGGCGCCGACCGGGTGGAGCTCTACACCGAGGCCTATGCCAGCGCCCACGGCACGCCGCAGCAGGCCGCCGTGCTGGCGCGCTACACCGACGCCGCCGAGGCCGCGCTGGCCGTCGGCCTGGAGGTCAATGCCGGCCATGACCTGAACCGCGACAACCTGGCCGACTTCCTGCGCGCCGTGCCCGGTGTGCTGGAGGTGTCGATCGGCCATGCACTGGTCGCCGACGCGCTGGAACTCGGCATCACCGAGACGGTGCGCGACTACCAGCGCTGCATCCAGGCGGCCTACGCACCGGCCCGATGATCCACGGCATCGGCACCGACATCTGCGACATCCGCCGCCTGCGGGCCACGCTGGAACGGCGTGGTGAGCGCTTTGCCGAAAAGGTGCTGGGCCCGGACGAGCTGAAGGTGTTCCACGCCCGCCGCGCGCGGGTGGAGGCGCGCGGCGTCAGCTACCTGGCCACCCGCTTCTCGGCCAAGGAGGCGTTTTCCAAGGCCATCGGCCTGGGTCTGCACATGCCCATGACCTGGCGCGCCTGCGAGATCCTCAACCTGCCCAGCGGCGCACCCTTCATCCGCCTGCACGGTGCGCTGGCCGACTGGTTTGCCCAGCGTGGCCTGCGCGCCCATGTCACCCTGACCGACGAAACCGATTACGCCGCCTCCTTCGTGGTGGTGGAGAAAGATTGAACCTCCCATGAACCAAGACCTGGGCCATGCCCCGGTGGTGCTGGACATCGCCGGCACCACGCTCAACGCCGACGACCGCCGCCGCCTCAAGCACCCGCTCACCGGCGGCCTGATCCTGTTCGCCCGCAACTGGCTGGACCGCGCCCAGCTCACCGCGCTGACCGCCGAGATCAAGGCCATCCGGCCCGATGTGCTGATCTGCGTCGACCATGAAGGCGGCCGGGTGCAGCGCTTCCGCAGCGACGGCTTCACCCACCTGCCGCCGATGGCCGTGCTGGGTGAGCTGTGGATGCGCGATGCGATGGCCGCCACCAACGCCGCCACGGCGGCCGGCTACGTGCTGGGCGCCGAGCTGCGCGCCTGCGGCGTCGACCTGAGCTTCACCCCGGTGCTGGACCTGGACCACGGCGGCAGCGGCGTCATCGGCGACCGTGCTTTCCACCGCGATGCGCGGGTGGCCACGCTGCTGGCCAAGAGCCTGATGCACGGCCTGCTGCAGGCCGGCATGGCCAACTGCGGCAAGCATTTCCCCGGCCACGGTTATGTCAAGGCCGACAGCCATGTGGCGGTGCCGGTGGACAAGCGCTCGCTCAAGGCCATCCTGGCCGACGACGCCAAGCCCTACGCATGGCTGTCCACCAGCCTGGCCAGCGTGATGCCGGCGCATGTCATCTACCCCAAGGTGGATGCGCTGCCGGCCGGTTTTTCCGAGCGCTGGCTCAAGCACATCCTGCGCGGTGACCTGGGCTTCCAGGGCGCGATCTTCAGCGACGACCTGAGCATGGAAGGCGCCAAGGTGGCCGGCAGCACACTCGACGGCGCGCTGGCCGCGCTGGGCGCCGGCTGCGACCTGGTGCTGCTGTGCAACCAGTCACTGGACGGCGGCCAGGCGGTGGACGCGCTGCTCGACGGCCTGCTGGCCGCCCAGGCCGACGGCCGCTGGCTGCCCGACGGCGACAGCGAGGCGCGCCGCCTGGACCTGCTGCCGCTGACGCCGCCGCTGCCCTGGGACGAGCTGATGCACCAGCCCGCCTACCAGCACGCCCTCGAATCCTTGCCTTAACGGGCTCCCCCCGAGGCGCCTGCGGCGCTTCCCCAGGGGGTGACGCCAGTGGCCCGGCGGAGCCGGTGCCACGGCGTCTGCTGGGTTCGGACTGTGGGCCGCGCCCGGCTCGATCAGGCGGCCGGGTAGCGCTGCTGCAGCCAGGCCAGCAGGGTGCGCAGGGTCTGCGCCTCGCCGCCGGCCGGGCGGCCCGGGCGGGCGGCGTCGTTCCAGGCGTACAGGTCGATGTGCAGCCAGTTCGTGCCGGCCGGCACGAAGTCGTCCAGGAACAGTGCGGCGTTGATCGCGCCGGCCTGCGGGCCGCGGCCGGTGTTGACGATGTCGGCGATGTCGCTCTCGATGCCGGGGTGGTAGTCGCGCCACAGCGGCAGGTGCCACAGCGGGTCGTGCAGCGCCAGGCCACGGTCCACCAGGTCACGGGCCTGGGCCATGTCGCGGCAGAACAGCGCCGGCAGCTGGCCGCCCAGCGCCACGCGGGCGGCGCCGGTCAGTGTGGCCAGGTCGATCAGCAGCTCGGGCTCGGATTCGGCACCGTAGGCCAGCGCGTCGCACAGGATCACCCGGCCCTCGGCATCGGTGTTGCCGATCTCGATGTGCAGGCCGGCGCGGGTGGGGATCACGTCGCCTGGCCGGTAGGCGTTGCCGGCGATGGCGTTTTCCACCGCCGGGATCAGCAACTGCAGCCGCACGTCCAGCTTCAGCGCCATCACCAGTGTGGCCAGGCCCAGCGCGTTGGCGGCGCCACCCATGTCCTTTTTCATCTGGCGCATGCCCTCGGGCGGCTTGATGTCCAGGCCGCCGGAGTCGAAGCACACGCCCTTGCCGACGAGGGTCAGCCGCGGCGCCTTGGGCCGGCCCCAGTTCAGCTCGATCAGCCGCGGTGCGCGGTCGGCCGATGCGGCCCGGCCCACCGCGTGGATGGCCGGGAAGCCGGCCTTGAGCAGGTCGTCGCCCACCGTCTGGCGGAAGCGTGCGCCGTGGGCCTGGGCCACCTGCTGGACGGCGTCGGCCAGCTCGGCCGGGCCCAGGTGCTCGGCCGGGGTGTTGACCAGGTTGCGCGTGGCGGCGATCACCCGGGCCAGCAGCAAGCCGTGGCGGGCGGTGTCGTCGGGCGCGACCAGCAACTCGGCGGGCGCACGCTGGGGGGCCTTGTAGCGGTCGAAGGCATAAGCGCCCAGCTGCCAGGACATTGCCGCGGCCTGGGCATCGGCGGCCAGGCCGGCGCTGCCCAGCCGGTAGCGGCCGGGCGGCAGCGCGCGGGGCAGGGCGGCCAGGGCCCAAGGGTGGTCGGCCGTGCGCACGCCGGCCCACACCGCCTGCAGCCGGCCCTGTTCGTCGGGCAGCAGGGCGTGGCTGTCGGGTGCCCCGCAGAAGCCCAGTGTGGCCAGCCATTGCCGTTGCGCCGGCGGCAGCGCCGCGGCGTGGGCTGCGAAGTGCTCACGGTTGGTCAGGTGCACCGGGATACAGGCGGCGCCGGGCTTTTTCAGGGTGACGGTCATGGTGCAGCAGGGCTTGGGGTGGAAGGGCGATTGTGTCGCGCATGAAAAACGCCGCCGCGGCCTGGGGCCGGGGCGGCGTTCAGGGCCTGCTCGGTGCAGGCCGTCCGGCAGGTCAGGCCTGCGGCGTGACGGGGGCGGACGGCTCGAACGGCAGCTTCAGCTGCGACAGGTCCTTGCGGGTCTCGACCAGCACCAGGGGGCCCTCGTCCACCACCACCAGCGGCGGCCGCTCGCGCGGCACATGCACCGGTGCCGGCTCGGCCGCCATCGCGGCCTGGGTGGCGCGGATCTTGTCGGCGTCGGAGTTGACCCACTGCAGGCCGGAGCCCTCGGCGATGCGCTGCAGCTCGCTGATCGGCAGCACGAAGGCCTCGACCACCTGGGGCGCCGCCACGGGGGCCGGTGCCACTGCCGCGGCCGGTGCCGGGGCGCTGACCTCGGTCACCGGGGCCGGGCTCGGCGCCACGGCCGGGGCTGGGGCAACCTCAGCCACGGGGGCGCTCGCTTCGGCGGCTGTGGCCTCGGCGTTGCCGGCAACCACCGGGGTGCCGGCATCGGAGGCGGGCAGCTCGCCGTTCTCGCCGACCTCACCTTCGCGGCGTTCGCGGCGGAAGCGGTCACGGCCACGGCCGCGGCGGCGGCCCCCTTCACGTTCAGTGCCTTCCGCACCCTCGGCCGCGTCAACAGCGTCGCTGCCTTCCGTGGCGTCGCCGGCCTGCGCTTCGGCGGGCACGCTGGCCGCTTCGGCCGGGGCGCCGTTGTCGGTGGGGGTCAGGGCCTGGACGTCGCCCGTGCCCTCGGCGCCGGCCTCGTCGCGGTTGCCGCGGCCACCACGGCGGCGGCGGCGGCGGCGCTGCTCTTCACCTGCGGCGTCGCCACCGTCCAGGTTGGTCTGGCCTTCGGCGGCCGCAGCCCCCTCGGCGGCCAGCGGGCTGGCCAGGTCGACCGGCTCCTGCGCGCGGGGCTCTCGCTCGGGGCGTGGTGCACGGCGCGGCGTCTCGGCCGTGCCGACCTCGGCCAGCGCACGGGTGGTCAGCTCCGCCTCGGCCGGGCGCTCGCCGCGGCGGTTGTCGCGGCGGCCGTCACCGCGCCCTTCACCGCGCCCTTCGTTGCGACCTTCAGCCCGGCCCTCGCCACGCGGCTCGCCGCGGCCTTCGCTCCGGTCGCCCCGGCCTTCGGCGCGTGGGCCACGGCCTTCGCCCGGCTTGCCGTCGCGGCCACGGCCGCCCCGCTCACCGCGCTCACCACGGCCGCCACGCTCGTTGCGGCGGCCCTCACCACGGCCCTCGCGCTTGTCGGGTGCGGTTTCGGCCGGTGCGGCGGGCGCAGCCGCCGGCGCGGGTGCGGCCACCGGGGCCGGGGCCTCGCCGCCGAACAGCTTCTTGATCCAGCCGAAGAAGCCGGTGCCGGCGGCCGGTGCCGGCGGCGTGGCCACCCAGCTCGGTGCGACCGGGGCGGCCGGTGCGGCCGCGGCCGGCGTGGCGGCCACGGGCTTGACGGCCTCGGGCTTGGGCGCGGCCACCGGGGCCGGCTGGTCGGGCAGCACGCCCTTGATCACCGGCTCCTGCTTGGGCTTGGCCGACTTCTCGCGGCGGCTGATGGCCACCTCGTCGTCCGGCTCCTCGATCATGGTGTAGCTGGCCTGCAGGTTCTCCAGACGGGGATCGTCGTGGCGCAGGCGCTCCAGCTTGTAGTTCGGCGTCTCCAGGTGCTTGTTGGGCACCAGCAGCACGGTGCAGCGCTGCTTGAGCTCGATCTTGGTGATCTCGGTGCGCTTCTCGTTGAGCAGGAAGCTGACCACCTCCACCGGCACCTGCACATGCACGGCGGCGGTGTTGTCCTTCATCGACTCTTCCTGAATGATGCGCAGGATCTGCAGTGCGCTCGATTCGGTGTCGCGGATGTGGCCGGTGCCGTTGCAGCGTGGGCAGGTGATGTGGTTGCCTTCGCTCAGCGCCGGGCGCAGGCGCTGGCGGCTCAGCTCCAGCAGGCCGAACTTGCTGATCGAGCTGAACTGCACCCGGGCGCGGTCCTGGCGCATCGCGTCACGCAGGCGCTGCTCCACCTCGCGGCGGTTCTTGCTCTCCTCCATGTCGATGAAGTCGACCACGATCAGGCCGCCCAGGTCGCGCAACCGCATCTGGCGCGCGATCTCGTCGGCGGCTTCCAGGTTGGTGCGGGTGGCGGTTTCTTCGATGTCACCGCCGCGGGTGGCACGCGCCGAGTTCACGTCCACCGAGACCAGCGCCTCGGTGTGGTCGATCACGATGGCGCCGCCGGCCGGCAGGTTGACGGTGCGGCTGAAGGCGGTCTCGATCTGGTGCTCGATCTGGAACCGGCTGAACAGCGCCGCGTCGTCGCGGTAGCGCTTCACACGGGATGCCGACTCGGGCATCACGTGGTTCATGAACTGCTGGGCCTGCTCGTAGATGTCGTCGGTGTCGATCAGGATCTCGCCGATGTCCGACGTGAAGTAGTCGCGGATGGCGCGGATCACCAGCGAGCTTTCCTGGTAGATCAGGAAGGCGCCCTTGCCACCTTTGCTGGCCTCGTCGATCGCCGACCACAGCTTGAGCATGTAGTTCAGGTCCCACTGCAGCTCAGGCGCGCTGCGGCCGATGCCGGCGGTGCGGGCGATCAGGCTCATGCCCTTGGGGTATTCGAGCTGGTCGAGGTTTTCCTTCAGCTCCTCGCGGTCCTCACCCTCGATGCGCCGGCTGACGCCGCCGCCGCGTGGGTTGTTGGGCATCAGCACCAGGTAGCGGCCGGCCAAGCTGACGAAGGTGGTCAGCGCCGCGCCCTTGTTGCCGCGCTCTTCCTTTTCCACCTGGACCAGCAGTTCCTGGCCTTCGCGGATGGCTTCCTTGATGGTGGCGTTCTTGGCCTCGACACCCTCGCGGAAATAGCTCTTGGAGATCTCCTTGAACGGCAGGAAGCCGTGGCGATCCTCACCGTAGTCGACGAAGCAGGCCTCCAGCGACGGCTCGACGCGGGTGACGACGGCCTTGTAGATATTGCCCTTGCGCTGCTCGCGCCCCTCGATCTCGGTCTCGAAGTCGAGCAGCTTCTGCCCGTCGACGATGGCCAGGCGCCGCTCTTCCGGCTGCGTGGCATTGATCAGCATGCGTTTCATGTGCACTCCCCATCCCGCACGCCCCGGCTGAAGGCCGAAGGCGCGCGCTGTCCGATCACCGGCCCGACACAGAGGTCAGGGCAGGCGACCTGTTCCGATGCACGAGCAACGTGAAACTGCCGGAGAAGGAATCGCCCTGGACTGCGGTGATCGCGGTGCGATCAGGGACGCAGCGGGGCCGCGTGCGGCAAAGCGATGAGGGTGGGCGGCGCCGCGGTCTCCGGGCCCCGCGCCAGGCGCGGGTGTTTCCCCACCTGGACGGGCACTGCCGCGCCGGCCGGTGGCCGGGGCTGCGCCCGCACGCCTGTCGGCGTGCCCGGCACACGGCCAGAGGGCGTGCGCAGGTGGTGCGGAAAGTGGAGGGACGGCATGCGGACCCTGAGGGCTTTGACGCGGACGACAGACTGCCGAAGCTCGGCGCTCTGCCGTCCATGACCTTTTGTTCTTTCCCTGTGACGGGACGGCTGTGACGACGTGTCTCTTCCAACTGGCAGGTGGTGCCGCCGCATCACTTGGGGGACTGCGGCCTGCAGCGCCTGACGCAGGTGTTGCATCAACGCTTTTTTGACGTCTTGTAGGACGCCGGTCCACGATAGCACCGGGTATGCCCGGGTAAACTCTGAAAAATCAAGCACTTACGGCCCAATCGTGGCTCGGATCATTATAAACAGCAAACCGCCCGCCGCCCGCCACGCCCCGCAGCCCCGAACCCCAGCTGTCCCGGCTGCGCCCGAGGTGAGGCGCCTCGTGGTCGACGAGGCCGGCGAGGGCCAGCGCCTGGACAACTTCCTGCTGCGCCTGCTCAAGGGTGTGCCCAAGACCCATGTCTACCGGGTGATCCGCTCCGGCGAGGTGCGTGTCAACAAGGGCCGCGCGGCGGCGGACACCCGGCTGGTGCTGGGCGATGAGGTGCGGGTGCCGCCGGTGCGGGTGGCGGAGAAGTCGCCCGACGCGGCGCCGGCGCCGGCACGCGAATTCCCCATCCTGTTCGAGGACGATCAGTTGCTGGCCATCAACAAGCCCGCCGGCGTGGCGGTGCATGGGGGCTCGGGGGTCAGCTTCGGTGTCATCGAGCAGCTGCGCCAGGCGCGGCCACAGGCGAAGTTCCTGGAGCTGGTGCACCGGCTGGACAAGGAGACTTCGGGCATCCTGCTGCTGGCCAAGAAGCGCAGTGCACTCACCGCCTTGCAGGACCAGTTCCGCAACCGCGACACTGGCAAGACCTATGCGGCGCTGGTGTCGGGTGCCTGGCCGGCGTCGCTGAAGGTGATCGACGTGGCGCTGCACAAGACGCTGGACGCGCGCGGCGAGCGCCATGTGCTGGCGGTGCCGGCCGATCACCCCGACGGCCGGCGCTCGATCAGCTTGGTGAAGATCGTCACCGCCTTCCAGACCTGCACCCTGCTGGACGTGACCATCAAGACCGGTCGCACCCACCAGATCCGGGTGCACCTGGCGCAGGCCGGGCACGCCATCGTCGGCGACCCGAAATACGGTGACTTTGCGCTGAACAAACAATGGGCGCGCGGCGAGGGCCTGGCAGGCGCACGCTTCGACCGCATGTTCCTGCATGCGCGCCGGCTGGCCTTCGACCACCCGGTCACCGGGCAGCGCATCGAACTGGCCGCGCCGCTGCCGGCCGAATGCGCCACACTGCTGGCCCATCTCTCCGAACCGCATTGATATGACCCATCCCCTACGGCCTTCGGCCGCCCCCTCAAGGGGGCAACGCCAGCGGCACGGCAGAGCCGGTTCCACGGCATTCGCTGGGTTCGACCAGACTCATGCGGGACGGGTGGCGCATGGCGCCATGGAGAACTGAAATGAATCGTCCCCGCCGCTTCGACCTGATCGTCTTCGATTGGGACGGCACGCTGTTTGATTCCACCGCGCTGATCACCCGCTGCATCCAGGCCGCCGCCGCCGACCTCGGTCTGCCCGTGCCCAGCGACGAGCGTGCCGCCTACGTCATCGGCCTGGGCCTGCGCGAGGCGCTGCAGCACGCCGTGCCCGAGCTGACACCTGACCGCTACCCGGAGCTGGGCAAGCGCTACCAGCACCATTACTTCGCGCGCCAGCACGAGCTGACGCTGTTCCCCGGCACGCTGGACATGCTGCAGGCCCTGAAGGCCCGCAACCACTGGCTGGGTGTGGCCACGGGCAAGAGCCGGCGTGGGCTGGACGAGGCGCTGGCGGCGGTCGAGCTGCGGGGCCTGTTCGACGGCACCCGCACCGCGGACGAGACCGCCGGCAAGCCCGACCCGCTGATGCTGGAGCAGCTGATGCGCGAATTCGGCGCCTACCCCGAGCGCACGCTGATGATCGGCGACACCACCCACGACCTGCAGCTGGCGGCCAATGCCGGCACTGCCAGCCTCGGTGTCAGCTACGGCGCCCACGAGCCCGAGGCCTTTGCCGCGCTGGGGCCGTTGCATGTGGCGCATTCCACCGCCGACCTGCGGGACTGGTTGCTCAACCATGCCTGATCCTCGGCCCGCGCCTGCCGCTCCCACCGCGGCCGCGCCACAACCGCTGTGTCCGGCGGCCGACCTGACCGAGCGTGGCCGGGCCATCGTCTTCGACGTGCTGCTGTGGGGCCAGCCGGCGCGCGCCTTCGCGCTGCGCTTCGACGGGCGGCTGGTGGGCTACATCAACCGCTGCGCCCATGTGCCGGTGGAGATGGACTGGCGGCCCGGCGACTTCCTAGACCATGACCAGCGCTGGATCGTCTGTTCCATCCACGGCGCCAGCTACG
>Ga0208266_100195_pt1 | contig 26908 bp, 21 predicted proteins | sample LakWasMet67_HOW9_2_FD_183897 | JGI IMG/M metagenome (GOLD analysis project Ga0208266, IMG submission 183897) | Freshwater sediment methanotrophic microbial communities from Lake Washington under simulated oxygen tension - Sediment Metagenome... | ecosystem: Environmental > Aquatic > Freshwater >...
CCGCCAAAGCCTTAAGCGTCGCGCAATGCGCATTATTGGTACAAGAGATTAAATCGACCTTGCAGGCGGCGTTAGAGGCGGGTGGGAGTAGTTTGCGCGATTTTTTTGGTGCCGATGGAAACCCCGGCTATTTTCAGCAGACCTATACCGTCTATGGTCGCACCGGTGAGCCTTGCCGGGTGTGCTCGCAGCCGATTCAAAACATTCGACTCGGTCAGCGCTCCACTTTTTACTGTACCCACTGTCAGCCACGCCAGACACACATTTTGAAAAAATAATGCCAGCGACAGATTTAAGCGCTTTCTTCTGAAAGGCTCGCTTCGTCGCTATCCGGCATGATGCAGTTGCGTCCGGCGCGTTTGGCGGCGTAGAGGTGATGATCTGCCCGTTCGACCACTTGGCCTAATGGCTCATCGCCATGCATTTCGGCAATCCCTGCACTGACCGTCATTTGCACCACCTGGTTACTAAAGTGGAACTGTAAGCCTGCGACCGCCGCACGTATCAATTCGGTAATACCTTGGGCATGTTGCAGGTTGCAGCCAGCAAGGAGCACCAAGAACTCTTCGCCGCCCCAACGACAGACCACATCCTCCGCACGCACGTGTGACTGAATGACTTGGGCAACCCGAGCCAGCACGCGATCACCGGCCTCATGGCCGTAGGCGTCATTGATGCTTTTGAATAAGTCGATATCGAGCAGCACCAGTGATAGCGTCTCGTCACGACGTTTATTGCGAGCCACCGCTTGTTTGAAATAAAACTCGAATACTTGACGGCTGGCAACGCCCGTTAATTTGTCTTGCGTCGCCATCATTTCCAGCTTGTCGTGATAGCCTCGTACGGCAAGGTGTGCCAGCGCCAACACAACGATGCTGATGAATAACGCGACCGCCAAATTGATGAAAAATGCGGTTTCAATGCGGTCAGACGCCGGATCATTGACCTGCTCTACGATCAGGTACCAGTCAAACTCTGGAACGAGTCGGCTGTTTAAATACAGCATATTGCCGCTGCTGGTTTTGAAAGAGAAAGAGGCGCTAGGGGAGGTCAGCACTTTAAGAAACGCTTTATCCAATCCTGCTTTATCTTGTAAGTGGATGGCCGAGCGATAGTGGCTGCTTTGTAGCATGATTTCGCCCTGACGATTGACGAAGTAGATATCACGGCCATAGCGTTTCTGATAGTTTTCAATCAGTGCGCCCACGGTTTGCAGCGACAAGCCAACCCCAATCACGCCGATGAATTGGCCCGCATTATCTTCAACACGATAGTTTACAAAAATGCTCAGCCGTTGATGATCCGCGGTGTCATGGTCGATGTTGATGACATAAGGCTGGTGCGACTGTTTGGCATCAAAATACCAGTGGTCCTGCGGATTGGTGCTGGATACCCGCTTTAGTACGCCCGAGGGGTGGTAATAGAGGCCGGAGCGCTCCGACACGAAAAACGCAGTGATGGTGTTATATTTTTTTTGGATTTGAGCCAGATAATTGGTCATCTTGCTGGCGTCTTGCTCACCATCGTTGACCCAGTCAAACACAAACACATCATTCGCCATTAAAGATGAAATCAATAATGGCTGCAGCAGATCGCGCTGAATTTCAGAGTAGATGTTATCGCTGGTTAAAGGCAGCATCTCTTGCTGCAGGCGATCTGTGAGCGAATCTTTGGCGACAAAGTAGCCGATGAGGCTGGTTGCCACAAATCCAGCCAATACGATGGCGCTGAGAAGAACAGTATAGAAACGTTTGTTGACGACCATGAATCTTCAATCACCTAAAATCACGTGAAGCGAACAATACATTATGATCAATGTAAAGTGACTTTGTTTGTATGAATAGTCCGCTTTTTTAAGTGGTATTTGAGTGTTTGGATTCGTTTGTCTGTTTAGTGCCCATGGTCACGGGCGGCATGCGCATGCAGATAACTCGCCGGTGGATGCGGCGACCCGCCGATTTTTTGTGGTAAAAGCGAGCCAACAATCATGGCGACTGCGCTGACCAACACGCCGATGAGTTGTGCCGGCACCAAACTTTGCTCGCCCAGCATCAGTTCAATCAGCACCCAAGATGCGATGCCTAAAATGATCGCCGCAAGCGCGCCTTGGCTGGTGGCGCGTTTCCAAAAGGCGCCAAAAAATAGTGGCACAAAGGCCCCGGCTAGGGTGACTTTGTAAGCACTCTCAACCATGCCGAAAATAGACAAGTCTGAATGTAGTGCGTAAAACAGCACCATGCCAGCAAAGCCCACCAGACATACGCGCATGACCCGCAAGAAGGCGTGGTCATTCATTTGCGGCATAAAGCCTTTCACGACGTTTTCGGCGAAAGTGACCGAGGGTGCCAACAATGTGGCCGAGGAGCAGCTCATGATGGCGGAGAGTACCGCGCCGAAAAAGATGGCCTGTGCCACCAGCGGTGTGTGTGTCAGCACCAGAGTGGGCAGCACACGCTGTGAGTCGGTTTCGACGAGCGTGCCAAAGGTGGCCGGATCGATCAACGTGGCTGCATAGGCAATAAACATGGGGACGAAAGTAAAGCAGAAATAAATGCTTGCGCCTAAAAATGAGCCCCATAAGGCAATCTTGGCCGTCTTGGCCGAGGTGATGCGCTGAAAGACATCTTGCTGCGGAATCGAGCCCAGCATCATCGTCAGCCAGCCGCCCAAAAAGGTGAGCCAAACGCTCCAGCTTGTTGATTGGGGAAAGAAATGCAGTTTACCTGCATTGCGCGCGTGTTCAATCACCGGCGCAACCCCACCGGTTTGGCCTGAGACGAGATAAGCAATATACAGCAGGCCACCAATGACTACGATCATTTGTACAAAGTCTAAAATCGCCACCGACAACATGCCGCCCAAGGTGGTGTAAGTGAGCACGATGGCGGTGCCGATCATCATGCCATGGGCCTCTGAAATCGCGCCATGGCTGATCAAATTGAAGATCAAACCGAGTGCTTTGATTTGTGCCGCTACCCAGCCCATGTAAGAGACGACAATCGCGATGGTGGTCAGTATTTCTACCGTGCGGTTATACCGCATGCGGTAAAAGTCACCCAAGGTCAGGATGTTGAGTTTGTAAAGGCGGCTGGAAAAGAAAATGCCGGCGATGACCAAGCACATGCTAGAGCCAAATGGGTCGGCTGCGACGCCTGTCAGACCCTCGCGCACAAAGGTTGCCGAGACGCCAAATACGGCCTCGGCGCCAAACCAGGTAGCAAACACGGTTGCCATGACGACAGGCAAGGGCAGGTGGCGCCCAGCGACGGCATAGTCTTTGGTGCTGTGCACGTTTCTGGCTGCAACCAGGCCAATGCCGATGGATACCAGTAAATACGCGACGACAAACCAGATCAGCACAGCCTGTTCCTTTTGAGCCTATTGCAAAAGGGCGATTTTAAAACAAAACCAAGCGCAATCAGGCTTTTCTATGCCGCACAAAAGTGAAAAAGGCCTGAAAATCAGGCCTTTTTACAATTTTGCACAATTACTCTACGCGTTTCCACAATTGTGAGCGGCCAAGTAATGAAAAACCAATAAAACCACGTACTTCTAACTCACTGCCATTGCCGCTCAATGTCATTTTACATTTGTAGGTTTTGCCGTTTTCAGGGTCTAAGATCTCGCCGTTTTCATACACCGTGCCGGCGCTGCTTTTCTTAAGATGTTTGGCAATGGTCATGCCAATGATTTTCTGGCCTTTGCGTTCATCCGTGCATTTGTCGCAGACGGCATCGCCGGTGTCCGTAGCAAGTAAGCCTTTTTCAACGATGGCGCTATATTCCCCTGCATTTTCTACGATTCGCACTAAGGATCGAGGCTTGCCCGTTTTGTCATCGGTGGTTTGCCACAGTCCGCTTAAATCCGCGGCGTGGGCCGCGAATGGCAACAGCAATAACACGAGGGCTAACATTTTTTGGCAGTGTCGCATGGTGGGTCTCCATTAATGGGTGAACAGCAAGAACAAGCTGGCAAATTGTAAGGTCAGCAGCACCACAATAGCAGCGGTGGCCCATTTTTGCCAACTGGCTTGTTTGGCTTGGGTGCTGAGCAGGGTCTCGATGCGGCTTTGTTGTTTGCTGACCTCGGTCTGGGTGCGCAGATATTGTTCAAATAAACGTGGCATTTCAGCGGCATGGGTCAAGATATAAGGTAATTCTCGCTTGGCCGACTTAAGCAGGCTACGCCAGCCAATTTGTTCACTCATCCAGCGCTTAAGAAAAGGTTTTGCGCTCTGCCACAAGTCAATATTTGGATCGAGTTCGCGGCCCAATCCCTCGATATTCAGTAGGGTTTTTTGCAGCATGATGAGCTGCGGCTGAATATTCACACCAAAACGGCGCGACATCTGAAACAGGCTGAGCAAGGTGCGACCAAACGAAATGTCTTTGAGTGGTTTTTCAAAAATCGGCTCGCAGATGGCACGTACAGCGGTTTCTAGTGCCTCGACGCTGGTGTCAGCGGGCACCCAGCCAGATTCAATGTGCGCCACGGCCACATCACGATAGTCTCGATTAAAGAAGGCCAGAAAGTTACGCGCTAAATAATACTGGTCGGTGGGACTCAGGCTACCCATGATGCCAAAGTCCAGCGCGATAAATTTCCCTTTGTCCGGGCCGTCAACAACGACTTGTATGTTGCCAGGGTGCATGTCGGCATGAAAAAAACCATCGCGAAACACCTGGGTAAAAAAGATTTCCACCCCTTCGTGGGCCAGTTGCGTCATGTTGATGCCGTGCCCTTTTAAGCGGTCTATCTCGCGAACCGGGATACCAAACATGCGCTGCATCGTCATCACTTGGCTGAAGGAATAATCCCAATAAATCGTCGGCACCAGCAGGCTACGATCACTGAAATTACGACCCAACTGTGCACATTGCGCCGCTTCTAAGGTTAAATCCAACTCGTGTTCGGTATGGCGGGCAAACTCGTCGACGATTTCGTCTGGTTTTAAACGGCGGCCTTCACTGGATAATTTTTTGACCCACCAAGCCAACGTGCGTAACAGGGCAATGTCGCGGTGAATGATGTCTGCAATGCCGGGACGCAGCACTTTAACGGCGACCAATTCGCCGCTATGTAGCGTCGCAAAATGCACTTGTGCAACCGAAGCGCTCGCCACAGGTGTCGGGTTGAATTCGGCATAAACCTTGCTCAGTGGCGCCTCAAACGCTGCCTGAATAATCGATTCGACTTCGGTGTAAGCGAATGGGGGGACTTGGTCTTGCAGTTTCACTAGTTCGTCCGCAACATCAGGCGCCAATAAGTCCCGGCGGGTAGATAGCATCTGACCAAACTTAACGAAAATGGGGCCCAGTCTTTCAAGTGCGAGGCGTAAACGCACAGCGCGATGCTCTGGGGTGTAGCGCCAAAATAGCAGTAGATTGAGAACGCGATAGGCTAGACCAGGGTGGTCGTTGCGGACAAAGAAAATATCCAGACGGTACCAGATCAGTACGCCGATAATATGAAAAAAACGTAACCAATGCATTGTGACTAACTTTCGAGAGAGGAGGCGGCAAGGAGCTTGTCGACGCGTTGTTGCAGTCTGTCCGTGTCTTCGCGCAGTTGGTCAACAGATCGGTTGAATTGTTCAATACGGGTTTTTTTGGCAAGAATGGGTTGTTCTTCTTGCCAATATTCCACCAGCATTTCGCTCAGGTTTTTTGCCTGACTTTGCCAGCGGTGTAGTTTCTCTTGACTCATTTGCACCACTTGATACGCGGCAATATCACCTACCACTTTGCTCAGGTCGTCTTCAATATCCCAACGCACAGCCGCTAAAATTTTACCCACCTCCATGCCAAGTGCGGTATCGCCGTCGATTTTGATCAGGCTATGCGCTAACGGGTCTTTGCGTAACAAGCGCATGGCCAGACTCGGCGGCAAGTGGATCGTTGCATCCGCTTGTGCCGCATCCCCGGCTACCGCAAGCGTGCCATTATTTAAAATGGTCAGCATGGTTTGCGCGACTTTAAAATCCAGCAGCACATGCTTGTGGGCATGCGGCTGCAATAAAGGCGCTGTCCAGCTGTTTTGCTGCATGAGGTGTTGCAGCACAAATTGAATCAATGGTTTAAACATGGCTTTAAATTTTGATGCCTTTGTGCAGTGCTACCACGCCAGCGGTCAGGTTGTAGTAATCCACCTTGCCAAAGCCTGCGTCATGCATCATCTGTTTGAGCGTTTCTTGGTCTGGGTGCATACGGATGCTCTCTGCGAGATAGCGATAGCTGGGTTCATCGTTTGCAATCCACTTGCCAAACTTAGGCAGTAGTTTGAATGAATAGGTGTCGTAAAGTTTTTCTAACGGCTGCCAAACCTTAGAGAACTCAAGCACCAGCAAACGCCCACCCGGTTTCAGTACGCGCTGCATTTCGCGCAGGGCGACCTCTTTATGCGTCATGTTGCGCAGTCCAAAGGCGACGATCACGCAATCAAAGCTTGCATCTACAAACGGTAGCTGTTCGGCATTACACTGCGTAGCGGGAATACTCAATCCAGCATCAATCATACGATCACGGCCCACACCAAGCATGGAGGCGTTAATGTCGGTCAGCATGACAGTACCGGGATTCACCGCAGCTTGTGTGCCTACTTTTTTGGCAAACAAGCGGGAGAGGTCACCACTGCCGCCCGCAATATCCAGTACCTGATCTCCCTGGCCGACACCACTGACATCGACGGCAAACCGCTTCCAAAGACGATGCATACCCGCCGACATCACATCGTTCATGATGTCGTATTTTTGTGCGACCGAATGAAACACTTCGCCCACTTTTTGTTGTTTGTCGGCTTCGGCTACGGTGTCAAAGCCAAAATGCGTGGTTTTTTTCTGTTCAGTGTTTTGCTGCATGTGTTGGTTCCTTGCGCGTGTGGCCAGCCATCGACAATTTGCTAATGTAGTCTTGCCACAAACTCTCGTAATGTTGTGCCAGATAGTACAAGTAGTCCCATGAATACAAACCCGTATCATGACCATCATCAAAGATCAGTTTGATGGCATATCTGCCTACCGGTTCAATTTGGCTAATATTCACATTCTCTTTGTCTAGTTGTAACACTTCTTGGCCGGCGCCGTGGCCACGTACTTCGGCTGATGGCGAGTAAACGCGCAAAAATTCGCAAGACAACATACACTCAGTATGGTTATCGAAGTGCACTTCAAGCAAGTGTGAAGCCTGATGCAACTGGATCAGGGTGGGGGTGGGACAATCGGGGTGAAGACCGCTCATAATATTGAAGAAAAAAGGGAATATGGTCGATAAAGTGAGTTGTTTACATCATAGCAGATGCACGCAGGCCGCGCATGGTTAGAGACTGTTGCATCTTAGGGTTGATAATTCATTTTATTTATGAATTAATAGCTATACCTACATGATTTATTTGAACTTTTATTATTTCATGATAGATTATTGAAAAAACAGGCAATCGTGAATAGGTTACCTTACAATTTTGAAGCAGGGCACATGGAAAACAACAGACTTGCACAACAATTTGATTTGTACACGCGATGGCGTCAATCGATTGCTGATGTGTTGGGAGAGTATCGGCGCTGGATGGCCGATAAGCAACTCAGTGATGTGCAAATAGAAGAGCGTATACAACAACAACTCAACCGTTTGCGAGAGGATAAACTCACGGTAGCCTTTGTTGCAGAGTTCTCACGCGGCAAATCTGAGCTGATCAATGCCATTTTCTTTTCTGGTTACGGGCATCGCCTGCTTCCCTCCGGTGCCGGCCGCACCACGATGTGTCCCACAGAATTACGTTACGACACCGGAAAACCGGTCAGCTTGTCGTTATTGCCGATTGAAACCAATGCCCACCAGATGTCCATCAGCGAGTATCGGCGTACTCCACAGGCGTGGTCAACCGTAGAGTTTGATGCGCATTCGCGCGAGAGCATGGTCGAGGCTTTTAAAGAAGTCAGCCGCACCCGCCGTGTCACCACCGAAGAGGCGCAGTCTTTGGGCCTGTATGACCCAGACCAGCCGGATGACGCCATGTTAATCGGTCAGGACGGCCTGCTTGAGATTCCTTGCTGGCGTTACGCGATGATTAATTTCCCGCATCCTTTGCTCAAGCAGGGCTTGGTCATTCTCGATACGCCTGGCTTAAACGCGATTGGCGCTGAACCCGAATTGACCATGAGCATGTTGCCCAATGCGCATGCCGTGTTATTTATTTTAGGCGCGGATACTGGCGTCACCAAGTCAGAAATGGAAGTCTGGCGACGTTACATTAGTGGCGCACGCTGGAAGCAAAAAGGTCGCTTAGCGGTACTCAATAAGATTGACGGTCTATGGGATCCGCTGAAAACGGATGATGAAGTTGAAACCGAGCTCTACCGACAGCTGCAAAGTACGGCTGAATTGCTGGGCTTGCCGCGTGACCAAATTTTACCCACTTCTGCGCAAAAAGGCCTGCTCGCCAAAGTCAAAGGCGACCAAGCATTGTTACTCAAAAGTCGCTTGTTGCAACTGGAGAAAAACCTGTCCGATGAGCTGATTCCGGGCAAGCAGGAGATCGTTCGCGAGAGTATCCAAGGTGAAATCGAAGACATGATGGATCAAACGCGCACCACGCTGGATACGCGTTTGCAAAGTGTCGTCGATCAGGCCGATGAATTACGTTGTCTGCAAGGAAAAAATGAAGATGTCATTGCGCAGATGATGCGTAAGGTTAAGCAAGATAAAGTCAATTTTGAGGTTGGATTGCAACGCTATCAAGCGCTACGCAGCGTGTTTTCAGTGCAGTCTAACCAATTATTTCACCATTTGGGCATGCCTGCCCTCAAGAGTAAAGTCCGCGAAACCCGCGATGCCATGATGAAGGCCTCGTTTACCAAGACCATGCGGCAGGCCATGGATGATTTTTTTAGTGATCTCAAACGGCGCATGATGGATGCCGATGTGCATGTGCATGAAATCAAGAAAATGATGGAAGCCATGTATGAGAAATTTTCAAAAGAACATGGTTTAGTGCAAAAAGCGCCACCGCCTTTTTCAACTTCACGCTATTTAAAAGCACTCAACAAACTCGAAACCATTTACCGCGATCAGTTCAACACCACTTTTAATATGATTGCGCATGAAAAATTGACGCTCACCAGCAAGTTTTTTGAAACCTTAGCCAGTCACGTCATTTTGGAATACGAAGCGGCCAATCGAGACACTGAAAGCTGGTTGAAAGCGGTGATCGCGCCGATGGAGAGCCAGATGCGCGAACACCATGTGCAACTCAAACGCCGGGTTGAAAGCATCAAACGCATTTATCAGGCGACGGATACGCTAGAAGAGCGCATTGCTGATTTAGAGCAGGTTGAGTTGTCGATTCGCCAGCAGCTAGCTGAACTAGATCAGCTTAACCGCAAGGCGATGTTTACGTTGGCACATGAAGAAGTGATTGTGCAAGCGGCTTAAAAAAGATAGACGCCATGAAATTAAAACGGGTGCATTTGCACCCGTTTTTTTTATTTACTTTCTAACATGAATGTTTTTATTTTTTGCATCGCTTTTTGTTCAATCTGGCGAATACGCTCTGCTGACACATTAAATTCAGCAGCTAACTCATGTAGCGTAGAACTGCCGCTCTCTGTTAACCAACGTGCTTGCAATACGCGGCGGCTACGTTCATCCAGCTGTTGTAAAGCCATGCTCAAGCCTTCTGTTTGTAAGTGCTCGTTTTGCAAGTTTTCGAGTAACGTGGAGGGTTCTGGGCCTTCGTCCTCCAAAAACGCGATGGGGCTGTAAACTTCTTCGCCATCATCATCGACTTGCGCGTCTAACGAAATTTCCTGACCGTTCAGACGATATTCCATTTCGGTCACTTCTTCCGGTTTGACGTTGAGTTCTGTCGCAATCCGTTGCACATCGTCTTGGCTCAGTGATTCGAAGCCTTGCTTCATGCTACGCAAATTAAAAAATAATTTGCGCTGTGCCTTGGTGGTCGCGGTTTTCACCAAGCGCCAATTACGCACGATGTATTCGTGTATCTCCGCTTTAATCCAATGCATCGCAAAAGAAACCAAGCGCACGCCACGGTCCGGATCAAAGCGCTTGACCGCCTTCATCAAACCAATGTTACCTTCTTGAATCAGGTCAGATTGTGGCAAGCCATAGCCGCTGTAACCGCGGGCAATGCTAGCGACCAAACGCAAGTGCGACACAATCAATGCGCGCGCAGCTTCAAGGTCACCACTTTGTTTGAGATGGCTGGCATAAGTGTATTCTTCTTCAGCGGTCAGCACTGGAAACTGCTTAATCGTACGCAGGTATTTATCCAAGCTGTCAGCGGATGCAACAATAGGTAAAGTTAACGCGTTGATAATAAGCTCCTTATCGAAAGAAGATAATGTACTGATTTTAGCACTCAAAGTATGAGAGTGCTAGCCCTGGTAAAAGTTCCAGCAGAAGGGTGTTTGTCATGCTTATCTCCACAATGCGTTTGGCAACATCCCCTTAAGCCCTCGCTGATCCAAACACTAAGCCATTGTGTATCCGTTTCTTTAGCCGCAATAGATATGGCGTTCACTTGGCTCACGCGTTGTTCGCCCTGCATGGTTGCTTGAGGCTTGCTTGACAGACAAACGCTGTCTTCAATAACAGACAGACACCACTTATGCCGCACAGATTGACACTCTATAATCAAGTCCGTAAGTTAGGCGGAATGTGCAAATAAAATCGCGGCTTAGCTGAAAGTGCCATCTGATGCTTATCAAGCAATGCTTGTCGCGCTCGCAGTAGATCGCGCGAGTGTTGCAAGGTGAAATACACAGACGATTCATGACAAACCGTTCTGGCTATTAAGAATAAATTGTCGCGATAATAAATTTATACAACATAATTAATGCACGAATGTTGATTGAAGGTTGCTCGGTGTTATGTTCTTAACCAATTCGCCCGCGTTAGCGTTGCTGTTCCAAGGAGAATATGATTTTTCCTTGGTCATGCTCTCATTGTTTTTTGCCTTCTTTTCCACCTTTCCGGCCTTAATGGTCATCAACAGTATTGGTCCGCACACACAAAAAGCCGCGCGTTTTTGTCTGACGCTACTGGCTGCGCTGACGATGGGGGTCGGTATTTGGGCCACCCACTTTATTGGCATGGTCGCGCTAAAGCTGCCATGTTCCAGCAGTTATCAACAAGTGCTGACTTTGCTCTCTATGTTGCCAATTGTGCTGGCAAGCTGGACGTTTTTATCGTTTGCTACCGCCAAAGGCACCAGCAAAACGCCGCTGCATAGCAACGCCTTGGCATTGGGGTTAGGCGTCGCAAGTATGCACTCTATCGGCATGTCTGCGATGCGGATAGAGGGAACGATTTACTACTCCCCCTTCATTTTTGCGGTTGCTATTGCCGGTGTGTTGGGGTTCGCGTATCTGGCGCTAAAGTGCACCGTAAAGCTCGATATGCGCAAAAAAAGGCATTTGCTGATCGTCAGTTTAGTCATCGGGCTTGCCGTCTCCACCTTGCATTACACCGCAGTGTTTGCCACCTATTTTGTGAAGGGTGGCATTTTAGAGGCGGGCGCATTTTCGATTTATAAAAACGAGCTAAAACAAATCATTATCAACGTGCTCGAGTTTCAAGGCTTGTCGCTGCTGATTGCCTATATTTACTCACTTAAAAAACACGTGCATGGCTATCAGGCCAGTGAGATGGAGTTACATTCCCTCGTGGCCACCATTGAAGATTACGCCATTATCAAGCTGGATAAGCAGGGCTATATTAAAACCTGGAATATGGGGGCACAACGCATTAAGGGTTATGCGGCTGATGAGGTGATCGGCAAGCATTTTTCCTTGTTCTATCCAGCTGATGATATTGCCTCTGGTCGAGTGAACCGCATTTTGCAAGAGGCTTGTGATCAAGGCAAGTTTGAGGATGAGGGATTGAGGGTCAGAAAAAATGGCTCCATGTTTTATGCCAGTGTGGTCATTCGGCCGATCTGGGCCGCAGATGGCAGCCTCGAAGGGTTTTCAAAAGTCACCCGCGACATTACTGAGCGCAAGCAAAGCCAGTCTTCTTTGCATGAAAAGCAGCAGTTTATTTCGAGTATTACCGATGCCATGCGCGAGGCGGTGTATGCGCTAGACAAAAATGGTCTGCTGATTTTTATGAATCCGGAAGCCGAGAAAATTCTTGGTTGGAAACTCAAAGAGTTGTATGGCAAAAGCATGCATGACACCACGCATCACCTGCGGGTGGACGGCAGCATCTTACCTTATGAAGAGTGTATTGTCAGACGGGCGATGCTCACAGGTAAGTCGATTAGTTCTGATGATGAGGTTTTTATCACCAAAGATAAGATCGTGTTGCCAGTGGCAATCAATGCCTCGCCCTTGCGCAATGACAATGAAATCATTGGCAGTGTCGTGATTTTTAGAGACATCCGTAGAGAAAAGCTGGTTGAGGAAAGTCTGCGTGAAAATGCGGCCAGAATGCGTAAGCTGCTGGAAATCAGCCCGATTGCCGTGCGCATTTTGTCGCTGGGTAGCAACAAGGTGATCTTTGCCAATCAAAGTTATGCAGAAATGTTAAGTGTCGATGCGGAAAGCATGATCGGCACCAATCCAAACGGCTTTTACAAATATCCTGATGAATACAATCAGATTTTGGCTGAGCTTTCTGCCGGTAAATCGGTGATCAATCAATTGGTCGAGCTACGGTCCAACCAGGGCCGCGAAATTTGGGTAGTCGCCTCTTATTACAACATTGATTATGGCGGTGATCGTTGTATCTTGGGTTGGTTTTACGATGTGACGGAGTTGCGTCAAGCCAAGGAAATCGCCGAGGATGCAGCCAAAATGAAGTCTGAGTTCTTGTCCACCATGAGCCATGAAATCAGAACACCGATGAATGGCGTGATCGGGATGATTGATCTGCTATTGGATACCCCGCTAGACAAAGAGCAGGCGAATTTTGCCACCACCATTAAAGAGTGCTCCTATGCGCTGTTGAGCATTTTGAATGACATTCTGGATTTTTCAAAAATTGAAGCGGGCAAGCTTGAAATTGTAGAGCAAGAGTTTGAGGTGCAACCGATGGTAGAGGCATGTATCGACCTCTTCGCCAGCAAGGCACTTGAGAAAAATATCCAGCTGATTAGTTATATTTCACCTGATGTGTATCCCTTGCTGATCGGCGATAGTGGTCGATTAAGACAAATTATCTTGAACCTGCTCGGCAATGCTCTCAAGTTCACCGCGTCAGGCATGATTAAGCTAGAAGTGCATGTGCGAGAGGATGCGCACGATCATCAAGCCGTGTATTTCGAAGTGAGCGACACCGGGATCGGACTGACCCCACAAGTCATCAACAAACTATTTAAACCATTTACCCAGGCAGATGGATCAGTGACCCGAAAATACGGTGGGACTGGCTTAGGGTTGTCGATCTGCAAGCGTTTATTGGAAGCCATGCATGGCAACATCGGTGTGGAGAGCAAGCCCGGTGCAGGCTCCAGCTTCTGGTTCGCCCTGCCACTGAAAAAAGGCATGCAAGCGTTCATCAGCAGCAAAGATGCACTGATCAATAGCCAAAGTTTGCTGGTGTCCTCTCAGCCGAATGTGATCAAAGACATGCTGCTCAAAACGATTGAGCATTGGGGCGGCAATGTAGATAGCATGGATGCAAACATGCACATGCTGGATTCACTCGCCGATGTCGAGGCTTATGATTTACTTATTTTGTTAAATCCCGAGCTAGACCTTGACTTGCCAGAGTTGCTCGCCGCCATTGATGCGAAACAATTAACTACCCGCGTATTGGTGTTCAGCGATCATAAATCGTTTGCGCAGATACACCACCCAAAATTGTATGTCAGTGGCCTGATGCCATTCAAACAGACGGGCGTGTATGGGGCGTTAGTCAAAGCGCTTGACCGCAGGAAAACCGAGGCCCCCGTGCACAGCGAGCGCAGGCGACGGGCCATCCAGCCGGCGGTGTTGCCGGTAGTGAACAAGAATAGCTTGATTTTGTTGGTGGATGACAATGAGGTCAATCGTATGGTGGCAGAGCGACAATTAAGAAAGCTAGGCTATGCCGTCGACACTGCCAAAGATGGTTTGCAAGCCCTCGAAAAACGCCAGCAGCAATCCTACAGTTTGATCCTCATGGATTGCCAGATGCCGGTGATGGACGGGTTTGAAGCCACCCGAACCATACGCAAGCAAGAACAAGAGAGCGGCCAACATATACCGATTGTGGCGATGACGGCCAATGCCATGAATGGTGACAGAGAGCAGTGTTTTGAGGCCGGCATGGATGCTTATTTGACCAAGCCCGTGAATATTCAGGCATTGCAAGAAACGCTGCAAAAATGGATTCCCGAAAACGCAGGCGCCTTTATCGAGGCAGCTTCGCCCTTGCTAGACCCTGCCTTGGAGAAGCTGGATATTGCGCGCCTAAGCGCTTTGTTCGATGGCGATGCTGATGGGGTCAAGGCCATTCTGCAGGCGTTTTTATCGTCCTTGCCTGCCTTGTCCGCCGAGTTATCCGATGCCTGCAACCAAGCGGATTGGGATACCGTCCGAAAAGTGGCCCATCACCTGTATGGCGCTGCCTCCAATATCGGAGTGGACAGGATTGCCAAGGTGTGTGCATTAATGGAGGCGTGTGTTGCCAGTCAGCAAGTTACACAGATCGATAGCCTGCGCGCTTTGTTAACCGAAGAGTCAGAACAGTTCGCTACATTTATTCAAGCAGAGTTTGGAGTGCAACCATGAAGGTATTAGTCGTTGATGACAGTCAAATTAATCTGACCTTATTTTCAGCCCTGTTGAATAAAATGGAGGATGTCACCCCCGTTACCTTTTTAAACCCGCTCATGGCGCTGGCGTGGTGTGCCGAGCAAGAGCCTGATTTGGTCTTGCTGGATTACATGATGCCAGAACTCGATGGTTTAGCCTTTTTGGCCCGATTCCGACAGTTAGCTGGCAAAGAAAGCATACCTGTCATCATGGTAACTGCGGTGACCGAGAGAGATATTCGGCATCAAGGCCTAGAAGCCTCCGCCAACGATTTTTTAACCAAGCCTGTGGATAAAGTGGAGTTTCAGGCGCGGGTAAAAAACATGTTGAGCTTGCGGCGTGCGCAAGTGCAATTACGCAACCGCGCAGAATGGCTGGCCGAGGAAGTGAAAAAAGCGACCAAAGAGCTGGTTGATAGTGAGCATGAGCTGATTCACCGCCTATCAAAGGCTGCCGAGTATCGCGATCCTGAAACGGGCGCACATATTCTGCGCATGTCCAATTACTCTAAATTGATTGCAAAAAATCTGGGCTTACCGTCGGTTGAGCAAGAGTTGTTACTCACCGCTGCTCCCATGCACGATATTGGTAAAATCGGCATTCCTGACCAGATATTGCTCAAACCAGGGCGGCTGGATGAGAGCGAGTTAGAAGTGATGCGAAAACATGCGGAATATGGCGCAGAACTTTTGAAAAATGCAACCACCGTGCTTACAAAGACGGCGCAAATTGTGGCGGCGACGCACCATGAAAAATATGATGGTTCGGGTTACCCCAACGGCCTCAAAGGGGAAGAAATTCCGCTGTATGGCCGGATTGTTGCGCTGGCAGATGTGTTTGATGCGTTGACTTCCGTCAGGCCATACAAAAAAGCTTGGTCAATTGAGGATGCCAAACGCTATGTGGTTGAAAACGCAGGCTCGCATTTTGATCCCAAGTGTGTGGAAGCATTTTTGGCGGATTGGGATGCGGTATTGGCAATTAATGCAAAATTTCAGGATGACCATGCGTAGATTCCGCTTGCCCACCATGTCAGCTCGCTGGTGGATTGCGCTGTTGGCCTTGTGGCTGTCGAGCCTCATGGCTGGGCATCCGGCCCAGGCTGCCACAGCCGCTCAAAAACCATTGGTGGTCGGCAGTGAAGAAGAGTACCCGCCGTTCTCTATTGGTTACACCGATGCGACGGCTGATGGCTTTACGGTCGAACTATGGAAAGCGGTAGCTGCCAAGGCACAGCTGGACTACGTGATTCATGTGAAGCCATTCAAACAATTACTGGCGGATATCAACACTGGTCAGGTCGATGTGCTGATTAATTTAGCGCAATCTGAGGATCGTAAAAAAATGGTTGATTTTACGGTGCCGCATGTGACGGTCTCAGGCGGCATTTTTGTCCGAAAATCTACTGGCCGGATCCTGAAAGAAGCCGATCTCAATGGCAAAGAAGTGATCGTCATGAGTGGTGATCTCGCGCAGAATTATGCGCAATCTCAACCTTGGGGCGGACGCCTCACGCTCGTTAACTCTGCATCAGAAGCCTTTAATTTACTCGCCTCTGGCAAACATGATGCTGTTGTGATCAGTAAGTTAGCCGGCGAAAAAACCATCAAGCAACTGCAATTGGATAACGTCAAGCTGGTGGATGCGAGCGTAGGCTTTCAACAAAAGTTTTCGTTTGCAGTGACTAAAGGCAATGCGGATTTGCTAGCGAGAATTAATGAAGGCATGGCGCTGGTGAAAGAAAGCGGTGAGTACGATGCCATCTATAACAAGTGGTTTGCCATTTATCACTTAGAGCCGCCGTTATTCACGGATGCTTTTTATATTTCAACCGCATTTGCGTTGTTATCGATCTCTTTGGCAGGATTTCTGTTTTACATGCGCACGAGCGATAAAAAACAATCGCATCATTTGATTCGTGAAGCGAACAAGAATTTTGAAAGCGTGTTATCAGCAGCCTCGCATTTTTCAATCATTGCGACGGACATGCAAGGGGTGATTAACACGTTTAATACTGGGGCAGAGCAGTTACTGGGTTATCTCGCGGCTGACATGTTGGCCAATGTCAACATCGTCACACTGCATCATCGCCCTGAGCTGGAATTACGCAGGTCTAAGTTGAGTAAATACTTTAAGCGTAGTTTGAGTGAGTTTGATGCGCTGGTGTTTAAGGCATTGTTGGGCGAGCGTGAGAGTTTTGAGTGTGAGTATATGTCGAGTGACCAGCGCAAAATTAGCGTGATGCTCAACATCTCCTTAATGAAAAATGCCGAAGACAACATCATTGGTTTTTTATTTATTGCTCAAGATATTACCGAGCGTAAAAAACTGGAAGAAGTGCAAGTTCGGTATCTGGACAAATTAAGACATAGTGAGGTTTATCGTGCCGCCATTTTGGAGTGTGCGCCGGATGCGATCATGATCATGAATGAAGAGGGTGCTTTTGTGGAGTTTAACCCTGCCGCAGAAAAGCTGTTTGATTATCAGCGCGCCGAAGTGATTGGACACAAAGTGGCCAACCTGATTATTCCTGCAGTGCATCGAGGCAGACATGATGAAGGCATGAAGACTTATCTTAAATCCGGCGCCAGCGCTATTTTAGGGCGCAGAGTGGTGGTACCAGCCATGCGCCGAGATGGCAGCGAAATTCAAATTGAAATGACTGTGATCCCATTTGATGTGGATGAGCAGCAACATTTTCTCGCCTATGCCAGAGAAATGCCGAATACCCTCAGTGATCGCAATTAACCCAAATGCGCCGCATGGGTGAAGACGGATGTTTGGTCATTGCCAGGTGGCGGGAAAGGGTTGGGAATGATGGGCGGATATTCATACGGGGGAGAGGAGATGCTGAAACTTTTGTCAGCTTTTAAATGAGACATTCGTGCAAAACACACAGACCTTTGTTCCTTATCAAACAACACGATGAACAAAGCCTAGGGTGGTTACGACGGATGTCGTGCAGTCCCCATGTTTTTTCAAGCCGTTGTGACGGTTAACGCTACAATAATTCTACAGGCAGCCGCCTGCGCTAGGGCCCAACTTTAGCAGCGCAAGCTGACGGCTCGCTTACACATCACTTTTTTTACAACGACAAGCGGTTGCAACCGCTCGTCAGTACGCAGCGCGAAATTAGTCGTGCCCACGTCCATGTCCGCGACCATGCCCATGTCCGTGGTCATCGTCATCATGCCAATGCGCATGATGGTCATCACCGCGTCCCGGGCCTGGTCGACCAGCATAGGCGTTGTATCGCGGTGCGTATACATGTTGATACCAGCCATCCTGTACAAAGTACACTTGTCTGCCACACGCACCATACTGGCCGCAGTATCGCCCCCATTTTTTCATATGCCCTGGCGGGACGCGTAGATAGAGTGGCGCTTGCACGACGGCGACGGGTGGCGGTTGAATGATCACAGGTTGCGGGTAAATCACCTGCGGTGCAGGGTATGGATTCCCCAACACAATCTGGCCATAAAAGCCCGGTTGCCCGACACTGACGGCAACCCCGACCTCCGCCATTGCCGACATAGACACGCCCATCCATAACACACCCATCAAACCATATTTCATTATGTTGTCACCTCAAAAAGATTAAGCCCTGTTGCTGAATGCATGGCACTGCAACCCCATGCTGAGGCAGATTTTATTAAGCAAAGCTAGAGCGTGACAGTCTCAGGATGCTGATCGTCTTGTCAGAAAAGGCTGACAGGACGATCAGGGATTGAAGTAAGGTGAACACATCGGTGTGTTGCGCATTATTTGATGTTACGAATTGCCATCCACCCCGCATCGTGCATACAGGCAACAAAGGCGCGCTTGTATTGTTGGGTTTTGTAATCTGGCAGATAGTCTGGGCCCAGTTTTTTCTCGCAAACTAACTGATCTTGTTGCAATTGCTTTGGAAACGCGCCCATTTTCCACCATGAATTGATTGCGTAAACCACCTCTGGCCCATCGTTTGCCGTAGAGTGCGCCGTCACCGCTTTACTCGGGCTGGGGTCTGGAGGCGTAACGGGCGCAGCCACTGCCGCGGCTGGGCTTGGTGTTTGTGGTGTTTTTGCAACAGTAGGCGCCGTCGGTGTCTTGGCTGGCTGCGTGGATAACTCAATAAATGGGCTTGGTTTCGCTTTGCTGGCCTGCTTGTTATCAGTCACATCGATGGTTGCGAATAGGGGATCTAGCGCATCCACCTTCGGTTTTTGCCAGCCTTGTTCTGCCAGACAGGCAGATAGCTGATCCCCCGTGCCGCGGCAGGCCTGATGGGCGCGGTCTATATCTTGTTGTGAGCCGCCGCGCTTATAAGAAACCTCGCCACAACCGGCGATGAAAACACTCAATACCACGTAAGTTAAAAGACGCATTGCTTGTCCTGTGTTCAATTTGTTATGTGCAGTCTAGCGGTGTTTGACTGCCATCGCCACTACGCAAATTGACGTATTTGTCCTGCACCCCCCTCTCGTTAAGCTGAGCGCAAGTTTTGATCAACTGTGATTGTTTGAATTTAACGAGAAAGGGAATTTTGATGATGAACTTGAAAAAATGTGCCTTGCACACAGCAGTAATAATGGCTTGCGGTTTGACCGCGCAAATGGCAAACGCTGGTGCCACCATTAGTTTTGGCGAAGATAAGTATATCAGTGCTGGCTTTGGTTTTATCACCAGCTATAACTCTAAAGAAGACGCTGCGAATAACGGCAGCGATCGTTCACAAGACTTTGCGCTAGACAGTGCGCGTTTGTATTTGTCTGGTTCATTTAACAAATACATTAAAGGTATGCTGAACACTGAGAAATCTGGTGGCGGCAGCGATGTGGGCAGCAACGTTGAGGTGATCGATGCCAACGTGCAGTTCCAAGTAACGCCAGAAGTGTCTATCTGGGCAGGTCGTTTCTTGTCCCCAAGTGATCGCGCCAACATGGCAGGTCCATACTACTCCATGGGTGGCGGCTACTGGGCAAACATTGCTTCTCGCTACGGCTGGAACGGTGGTGTTATTGGCCGTGATGAGGGTGTTGCCGTGGTCACCAGTTTCTTAGAAGACCATTTGGCCGTGTCTTTCGGTGCGTTTGAAGGTAACAAGATTTTCCGTTTTAGCGGTGTAGGTGCACAAGGCCAATCTGCAAACACCAAAGACAACTTGATGTATGCCGGCCGCGTGCAATATGACTTTTGGGACGCAGAGCCAGGCTACTACGGCACAGGCAACTACTTTGGCGCCAAAGACATTCTCGCCATTGGCGTGGCAGGCCGCATGAAGAAAGACGGCGCAGTGAGCCCGGCGGGTACTGTGGGTGATTACAAGTCTTACAGCGTTGACTTCTTGTTAGAGAAAAAAGATGTGGGTCCAGGTACGTTCTCTGCTGAAGCTGCTTACTACTACTACGACACCGACAATGTGTTTAAAGGCGAGCAGGGTCATGCTTACTCCGCCGCGTTGGGTTATTTGTTTCAAGAGCAAATTGGCTGGGGCAAGTTTATGCCGATTATCCGCTATCAGAAATTTGATGCAGATGGTGTGACCAGCTTCAATAGCACCACAAACGTATTTTCAAATACGACCAGCAGTGGTGATAGCAAGCGTTTCGAGGTTGGTACTAACTACGTTATCGCCCCTTACAACGCAACATTGACCGCGACTTATGGCAAAGAAGATACCTCAACCACATCTAGCGCCAATTTCGTCAAAGTTGCTTTGCAGATGCAATTTTAATCAAGCTTGATAAGCTTTCTCACCTAACTTTTCTTATTAGGAGATGAGTGTAATGAAAACAATAGTGAAGTTGGATTTGGATAAAAAGCCCTGGGAACAGGACGGTCAGATTCATAACCGCTGGCACCCAGATTTACCCATGATTGCCATGGTTAAACCAGGGGATGAGTTCCGCGTGGAGTGTATGGATTGGACCGGCGGTCAAATTGGTAACAATGACAGCGCCAACGATATCCGTGACGTGGACTTAACACAGGTGCACTACCTGAGTGGTCCGATCGGTGTCGAAGGGGCTGAGCCCGGCGACCTGATGGTGGTTGAGATTCTGGATGTCGGTACCTTTGACGACCAGCAGTGGGGCTTTAACGGTCTGTTTGCTAAAGAGAATGGCGGTGGTTTCCTGACCGACCATTTCCCTAAGGCCAGCAAGTCGATCTGGGATTTCCACGGTGTCTACACCACCTCGCGTCACGTACCGAAAGTCCGTTATGCCGGCATTATGCATCCGGGCTTGATTGGCTGCTTGCCATCACGTGAATTACTGGATACTTGGAATGAACGTGAAGCTGCGTTGATTGCCACCGATCCAGACCGCGTGCCTGCGCTGGCGCTGCCACCTGAGCCTAAATCTGCCGTCATGGGCCGGTTGTCTGGCGACGCTGCCAAAAAAGCGGCGGCGGAGGGTGCGCGTACTGTGCCACCGCGTGATCATGGTGGTAACTGCGACATCAAAAACTTGACCAAGGGTTCAAAAATATTCTTCCCGGTCTATGTGAAGGATGGCGGTCTCTCCATGGGTGACCTGCACTTCTCACAAGGCGATGGTGAAATTACGTTTTGTGGTGCTATTGAAATGGCTGGCTATCTGGATATTAAAGTCAGCTTGATCAAAGACGGTGTAAAAAAATACGCCATCAAAAACCCGATTTTCCAACCAAGCCCGATTACACCGACTTATCGTGACTACGTCATTTTTGAAGGAATTTCAGTTGACGAAGCTGGCAAGCAACATTATCTGGATGTCCATGTCGCTTACCGTCAGGCTTGCCTGAACGCGATTGAGTACCTGAAAAAGTTTGGTTACAGCGGCGAACAAGCCGTGGCAATTTTGGGCACAGCACCGGTAGAGGGCCATATTAGCGGTATTGTCGATATTCCTAACGCCTGCGCAACATTGTGGATTCCGACAGAGATCTTTGAGTTTGATATTCGCCCGAATGCCGATGGACCGAAGATCGAAGTGCCACCTGGCATTAGCGTGGCGCCAAGTACTTAATCAAGTTTTAAAGGCGAAGTTTTTAACAGCCCGGTTTGCATAAGGAAAGTACAGATGCCTATTTACGAATATGAGTGTGACAGTTGTGGTGTGTTTACCGCGCTACGCAAAATGAGTGAATCCAGTTTGCCAGCGGATTGCGAGTGTTGTGGGTTCGAAAGCCCGCGCATCCTGTCCGTGCCCAAACTGGCCATCATGGGCAAGCAACAACGGTCCGCACATGAACGTAACGAGAAAGCTGCTCATGAGCCTCGCAGTGGACGCCGCTCCAGTTGTGGTTGCACAGGGTCGCATACCTGCAAAACCACTACCAAGGTGAATCCGGATAACGGCAAACCTGCGATGCAAATGCAAACCAAAAAAACAGCGCGGCCTTGGATGATTGGGCACTAAGCCTGCTCTGACAACCGACAAGATTGAAGCAGCAATAGCAATTAACTTAATTGATTTATCCATAAAGGAGAAGATGTAATGAGTACCTTAAACAGACGAGGTTTTATGAAAGGCGCATTGCTGGGTGCCATGATGGCCGCTGGCCTCATCACTGGTCACGCTTTTGCAGCGGATTTTCCAACAGCAAAAGTGAACACCACTGGCTTGGCAGTGACCGATACAACAGTAAAAGTAGGTATTCTGCACTCTGCCACAGGCACCATGGCGATCAGTGAAACAGGCTCGATTCAAGCTGAAAAACTGGCCATTGAGCAAATCAATGCCATGGGCGGTATCTTGGGTCGCAAAATTGAAGTCGTGCAAGAAGATGGTGCTTCTGACTGGCCTACATTTGCTGAAAAAGCAAAAAAATTGCTGGAAAAAGACAAAGTGGCTTCTGTGATGGGTTGCTGGACTTCAGCTTCACGTAAAGCAGCCTTGCCAGTGTTTGAGAAAGACAACGGCTTACTGTTCTACCCAACCTTTTACGAAGGCTTAGAGCAATCTAAAAACGTGTTCTACACAGGTCAAGAAGCCACACAACAAATTTTGGCAGGCTTGGACTGGATTGCAAAAGAGAAAAATGCCAAAACATTTTATCTGATCGGTTCAGACTACATCTGGCCACGTACTTCGATGAAAATTGCGCGTAAACACATCGAGCAACATCTGGGCGGCAAAGTGGTGGGTGAAGAGTACATCGCGCTGGGCGACACGCAGTTCGGTTCAGTGATCAACAAGATCAAACTGAAAAAACCTGACGTGATTTACGCAGCAGTGGTAGGTGGTAGTAACGTTGCTTGGTTTAAACAGTTGAACGCGGCTGGTTTGAACTCTAGCAAGCAAACCATGCTGACTATTTCGGTAACAGAAGATGAAGTGTTGGGTATTGGTGGTGAAAACTTGGCTGGTTTCTACTCTGCCATGAAGTATTTCCAATCCCAAGACAATGATTCAAACAAGAAATTTGTTGAAGCATTCAAAAAACGCTGGGGTAAAGATGCTGTGATCGGTGATGTTACCCAAGCTGCTTATCTGGGTCCATGGTTGTACAAAGCTGCGGTTGAACGTGCCGGTAGCTTCGATGTAGACAAAGTACAAGCGGCATTGCCTGGTTACGAGTTCAAAGATGCACCTGAAGGTTCTGTAACTGTGGAAGCTAACCATCACCTGACGACCAAACTGCGTATCGGTCAATGGGGCAAAGATGGCCAAGCCAAAGTGGTTTACACCTCTGGTTACATCAAACCTGATCCATTTCCAAAAGGCTATCAATAAGCTAGTCCTGTCTTAATGGTATAAGCGGTAGCCGGGTGATCCGGCTACCCTTTGCCACAAGTAACAAATATTTATTTGAGAAGTAGCATTTAAAGGAGACCGATATGTTTGGTTATTCGATGGCTGAGATAGGCAATATTGTGGTGATGCAGGGTTTTTCCGGCCTGAGCATGTTTACAGTGTTGCTACTGATGGCACTGGGTCTCGCGATTATTTTCGGGCAGATGGGTGTGATTAATATGGCGCACGGTGAGTTTATGACGATTGGTGCTTACACCACAGTCATGCTCTCAAAAGTAGCGGCCACCTACGGTTTTACAAATTATTATTTTATATTTGCCATCCTGATTGCGTTTGGTTTGGCATTTATCGTCGGTTATTTCATTGAGTTTGTCATGATCCGGCATCTCTACAAACGCCCCCTAGACACTTTATTGGCGACCTGGGGCTTAAGTTTGGTCATGCAACAAATCTTCCGCTCGACCTTTGGTGCCAAAGAGGTGAGTGCAGAATTGCCAGAGTGGATGCTTGGCTCTTTCCAACCAACGCCTGATATCGATATTCCGATCAACGGGGTGTTTGTGATGGGTCTGGCTGCGCTGGTGACGTTTGGTGTGTACATGTTTATGTTCAAATCCCGTTGGGGTCTACGTGTGCGTGCCACGGTGCAAAACCGCACTATGGCGGGCGCGGTGGGTATCAATACTGCCAAAGTTGACCGTGTGACCTTTGCGCTGGGCTGTGGTATCGCTGGCATTGCGGGCGCGGCATTTACGACGATTGCTTCCACGGGTCCGACCACCGGCACCCTCTACATCGTCGACAGCTTTATGGTCGTGGTGTTTGGCGGCGCTGCCAGTATTGTGGGGACGATTGCCTCCGCCTTTGGGATTGCGCAAGCGCAGTCTGTGCTGCAGTTCTTTATGACCAGCTCAATGGGCAAAGTGTCTACATTGCTCGCTATCGTCACGATATTGATGATGAAACCGGAAGGTTTGTTTGCCTCCAAACTGCGTAAGTAACAGGGCCATGGCAGCGTGAGCACACATTTGTCATGCTGCCATAAGTAAATAGACGTATTAAATGTTTACACCTGACGCAATAGAATCGACGCATCAACAGAGGAGAATCTTGATGACATTATGGGAAAAAATGAAAGCCAGTTCAGTACTGGGTGGTAAGGAGGGGGTGATTAGTTTGGCAGTATTGGCTGCCATCATCTTCGTGGTCTTACCATTGGGCGTGGATATTTTCCGCCTTAATCTGATCGGCAAATACCTGACGTATGCATTTGTCGCCGTTGGCTTAGTCATGCTGTGGGGCCATGGCGGTATCCTCAGCCTTGGGCAGGGGATCTTCTTCGGCTTGGGTGGCTATGCCATGGCGATGTTCCTCAAATTAGAGGCTTCAGATCCGCTGAGTACCAAAATTCAGTCCACGCCTGGTATTCCTGACTTTATGGACTGGAACCAGCTCACAGCGTTGCCATGGTTTTGGGAGCCGTTCAAAAGCCTGCCGTTCACCATTTTTGCGGTGCTCACGATTCCAGCACTGTTCGCTTATATCATCGGTTATGCCATGTTTAAACGCCGTGTCGGTGGCGTGTACTTCTCCATCATCACGCAAGCAGTAGCTTTGATTCTGAGTATTCTGATTGTGGGTCAGCAAGGTTACACCGGTGGTGTGAACGGCATGACGGATTTGCGCACCATGTTGGGTTGGGATATCCGCACGGACTCTGCCAAATACATCCTGTATTTTGTGAACGGTCTGTTGTTATTCGGTGCCATTTTTCTCTCTAAATACATCATGAGCAGCAAGTTCGGCATGTTGTTGCTGGCCATGCGTGATAAAGAGGAGCGTGTACGGTTCTCTGGTTACGATGTTTCTAACTTTAAAATTTTCATCTTCTGTTTTGCTGCCATGTTATCTGCAGTGGGCGGGGCGATGTTCACTTTGCAAGTGGGTTTTATGTCGCCCTCGTTCGTCGGGATTGTGCCTTCGATTGAAATGGTGATCTTTTGTGCAGTCGGCGGTCGTGCCTCACTGGTCGGCGCTGTCTACGGCACACTGTTAGTCAATTACGGTAAAACGGTGTTCTCAGAAACGTATCCTGAAATGTGGTTGTTCTTGATGGGGGGCTTGTTCATTGCTGTGGTGATGTTCTTCCCGAGCGGCTTGGCGGGTATCTGGGATAAATACGCCACTAAATATGGTTGGTTTAAAGACAAAGTTGCCCCTGTAAAAAAGCCTGAGGTAAGTACTTCTGAGGTAGAAGCACCGGCAGTACTTACCGAAACAATTACAGAACCAACGTTGACCCCTGACGCTACCGGAGTGGTTAGCAAGCAAGTCACCCGCAAGAAAGCAGATGCAAATGCTGCAATCGAGAGTAATAAATTGAGAGGAGCAGAAGCATGAGTAATACCGACTTCGTCTTGGCAGTAGAAGATTTAACCGTCTCCTTCGATGGCTTTAAAGCGGTGGATAGCCTCACCATGTATATCGACAAAAACGAGTTGCGCGTCTTGGTGGGGCCCAATGGGGCCGGTAAAACCACCGTGCTGGATCTGATTTGCGGTAAAACCAAATCGACGGGGGGGTCGATTAAGTTTAATAACATTGAACTCACCAAGCTCTCCGAGCATGAGATCGTCCGTTCTGGCGTGGGCCGCAAATTTCAAAACCCATCGATTTACGAAAATCTCTCGGTGTACCAAAACCTTGAAGTGTCTTATCCCAAAGGCCGAGGCGTGTTTGGCAGTCTGACCTTTAAGCGCACGCAAGCCGTTGAAGACCGTGTGCGCAAAGTAGCAGAAGACATCATGCTGACCGAGTTTCTCGACATGGAATCTGCATTGCTAAGCCACGGCCAAAAGCAATGGCTAGAGATCGGCATGCTGCTAATGCAAGAGCCTGAGTTGCTGATGCTCGATGAGCCGGTCGCTGGCATGAGTGCCAAAGAGCGTGATCAGACCGCAGATTTACTCAATCGCATTTGCCAGAACCGCTCGGTGATCGTGATTGAGCATGACATGGAGTTTGTGAAGAAAATCGCGCACAAGGTGACGGTATTGCACCAAGGAAAAATCCTCGCCGAAGGGCCGATGGATAAAGTACAAAGCGACGAAAAAGTCATTGAAGTTTACCTGGGTCATTAAGTCCCATGGTCTTTAAAAAGCTGCCATAGAAGGAGCACAGCATGTTTGAAATTGAAAATTTGCAGGTGAGTTATGGCCAAAGCCAAGTGATTCATGGCCTGAATTTCAAAGCCAACAAAAATGAAACCTTGGCCATTATGGGCCGTAACGGTATGGGTAAAACGACCTTGTTTAAATCATTGATGGGCATTTTGCCCAGCAAGGCAAGCAAGGCTACTGTCGATGGGGTTGACCTCCAAGGCGCGGCTACGCACGACCGCGTGATGAAAGGCTTGGCCTACGTGCCACAG
>Ga0208266_100197_pt1 | contig 26878 bp, 22 predicted proteins | sample LakWasMet67_HOW9_2_FD_183897 | JGI IMG/M metagenome (GOLD analysis project Ga0208266, IMG submission 183897) | Freshwater sediment methanotrophic microbial communities from Lake Washington under simulated oxygen tension - Sediment Metagenome... | ecosystem: Environmental > Aquatic > Freshwater >...
GCCCGCAGCGGGCAGCGTTCTACCACGAGCTGACCGGCATGAACCCGGCACAGGTCAACAGCTACTGGTCGCGGCTGATGTTCTCGGGCCAGAGCATGCCGCCGCAACCCTTGCCCGACGAGACCGCGATGGTCGAGATCGTCAAGCGCAACACCAGCGCGATCGGCTGGCTCACGAAGGCGCCCACCGACAGGCAGTTGCGCACGCTGCTGGTGATCAAGGAGTCGCGTTGAAGGTGTTCAACAAGCTCGCGGCGCGAATGGGCGCGCTGGGCAGCCTGCAGTTGCGCTTCATGCTGACGGTGGTTGTTGGCGCGGCGCTGTTCTCGGCCGTGGCCGGTGGTTTCGCCTACCGCCTGGGACACGAGCGGGTGCTGGCCAACAGCCACGGTGCGCTCGAAGGGCTGGCCCGGGCGGTGGAGAGGACGGTCGCGATAGGTGCATTCGCCGCCGACCCGGTGCTGTTGCGCGAAGTCGTCAGCGGCCTGGCGCGCAATGAACTGGTGGCCAGCGCAGAAGTGCGTGCGGCGTCTGGCGTGCTGCTTGCTCGCAGTGGGCGCGAGGGGGTCGAGCCACCGCCCCAGGGCATGGCCTTCGAGCAGCCCCTGGCGTCGCCCTTCGACGCGTCAGAGCGGGTCGGCGTGCTGCGCATCTGGGGCAACGACGAGCGCATCGGCGCTGCAGCCAGGCACGAGGCGTACACGCTGGCCGGGGTGATGGTCGGCCAGGTGGCGCTGGTCGCGCTGTTGCTGTACGGCGTTGCGGCACGCCTGGTGTCGCGTCCCATTGCCACCCTGGCGCAGCAGCTGCATGCAATGCACCCGGGAACCTCCGAGCGTCTGGCCACGCCGAGCCGACACCGACGCGACGAGATCGGCGTGCTGATCCAGAGCGCGAACGCGCTGCTGGAGGCCAACGCCGTGACGCTGCAGCGTGAGCGCGACGTGCGCGCGGACGTCGAAGCCACGGTGGAACGACGCACCGTGGAGTTGCGCGCCGCCAAGAATCTGGCTGAGGCCGCCAGCCAGGCCAAGAGCGAGTTCCTGGCCACGATGAGCCACGAGATCCGCACGCCCCTGAACGGCGTGCTGGGCATGAACGAGCTGCTCATCGACAGCGGGTTGCAGCCGCAGCAGCACGTCTGGGCCGAGGCGGTGCAGGCCTCCGGGCGTCATCTGCTGGCCGTCATCAGCGACATCCTCGACTTCTCCAAGATCGAGTCGGGGCACCTGGAACTCGAGAGCGTGGACTTCAGCCTGGTCGACGCAGTGGAAGACGCCCTGGCGATGCTGGCGCAGCCGGCCGAGGCCAAGGGCCTCGAACTGGCCGTGCAGTTCGTCCCCCCCGATGCGCCGATGGCCTTTCGTGGCGATCCGGTGCGCTTGCGCCAGGTCGTGTCCAACCTGGTCAGCAACGCGGTCAAGTTCACCGAGAAAGGCGAGGTGGTGGTGCGGGTCGCGTTGCTGGAGCAGACGGACACCGAGGCCGCCGTCCGAATCTGCGTCGAAGACACCGGCATCGGCATCGTGGCCGAGGCGCGCGAGAGGATCTTCGAGCACTTCTCGCAGGCCGACAGCTCGACCACCCGTCAGTACGGCGGCACCGGGCTCGGGCTGGCGATCTGCAAGCGGCTGCTGGCACTGATGGGCGGCAGCATCCGCGTCGACAGCGAGCCCGGCGCGGGATCGACGTTCGTCGTCGATCTGCGCCTGTCGGTGGCGCGCTCGGTGACCCCGGCAGCGCTGCCCAGAGAAGCGTTGAACGGCGTGCACGTGCTGGTGGTGGACGACAACCAGACCAACCGCGACATCCTGCTGCAGCAGTTGCAGGGCTGGCGCATGCAGGTTCGCTGTGTCGAAGGCGGTCCGCAGGCCCTGGAGGCGATGGCCGCGGCAGTGAGCGCAGGCCACCCGTTCGACCTTGCCGTGCTCGACATGCACATGCCCGGGATGGATGGGCTCGAACTCGCCTGCCGCATTCAGGCGCAGCCGGCGCTGGCCCGCACCCGGCTAATGATGCTGAGTTCCACCTACGCCAACGCCGATGCGCGCGCGCGCGCCCAGGCAGGCATCCTGCGCTTCCTGAACAAGCCCATCCGGCGTGCCGACCTGGAGCGCGCCGTGAGCGGGGCCTTGGCAGCGCTGCCCGTTCCCCTGCCGCGGCGACTGAAGCCCGAGGCGTCCCCGGGTGCTTTGCAGGGCCGTGTTCTGCTGGTAGAGGACAACCCGATCAACCAGGGCGTCGCCAAAGCGATGCTCAGCAGGCTCGGGCTCCAGTGGCGGCTGGCCGAGAATGGCGCCGAAGCCGTCCGGCAGGTGCGCGAGACCGATTTCGACCTCGTTCTGATGGACTGCCAGATGCCGGTGATGGACGGCTACCAGGCCACCGCAGCCATCAGGGCCCTGCCGGACGGCCGCGGGGCGAGCCTGCCGATCGTCGCATTGACAGCCAACGCCATGCAGGGCGACGAGCAGGTCTGCCTGGACGCAGGCATGAACGATTTCCTGCCCAAGCCCTACACCTTGGCCGTGTTACAGGCCATGCTGACGCGCTGGCTTCCGGGTACCTTGGACTTGGCGCCTGCACCACCGATGCCTGCCAGTCATGCGGCCGTGGGTGCCGCTGCCAGTGAGCCGTCGGCCATCAACCTGAAGACCATCGACGCGCTGCGCGAACTCGACGAGCCCGGCAGCACGGCGCTGGTCACGCAGTTGGTGACGTCCTTCCTGCAGTCAGCCGACGGCAATTTGGAGCGCATCGAGTCCGCACTGGCCGATGGCAATGCCAAGGCGCTGAGCCAGGGGGCCCATTCGATCAAGTCGAGCGCAGCCAACCTCGGCGCAGAGGCACTGGCAGGCTGCTATCGCGATCTCGAAAAATGCGGCCGCGAGGGCCGGATCGAAGAGGCGCGCCACCTGCTCCCGCAGACCCGGCGTGAACAGCATCGCACCCTGCTGCAGCTCCGTGAGTTGTTGGTGGAGACCGCATGACGGAGCGGCGGTTCACGATCCTGGTCGTCGACGACGATGCCGACGCGCGGCTCGTGATGCGGGCCGCGTTGCGCAAGGCCGGCTACGAAGTCCGACTGGCCGAGGGCGGCGAGGATGCCTTGCGGCAATTTCGCGCCGAGCCCAGCGACATGGTCATGCTCGACGTCGACATGCCCGATCTCGGCGGGCTGGAGGTCTGCAACGTCCTGCGCGCCGAGGCGGGGCCGTTGTTGCCGATCGTCATGGTCACCGGCATGGACGATCTGAAGTCGGTCGAGTCCGCCTACGAACACGGGGCCACCGACTTCATCGCCAAACCGGTCAACTGGGCCTTGATCGGCCATCGGGTGCGATATCTATTTCGCGGCTACCAGGCCATGGTGGACCTGCACGCCGCCGAAGCGCGCAACGCGGCGGTCCTTAACGCCATCCCCGATCTGCTGTTCGAACTCGACATCGACGGTCTCTGCATCGATTACCGCGCACCGCGCACCAACTTGTTGGCAGCCCCTGCGGCCACGCTGGTCGGCAGGACTGTGCGAGACGTGCTGCCAGTCACGGCAGCCGACATCTGCATGGCGTCCTTGCGCACGGCGCTTGCACAAGGTTCTTCGACGGGTTTGCAGTTTGAACTGGCGCTCAAGACGGGCAACACCTGGTTCGAACTGTCGGTGTCGCGCAAGGCTGTCACTGCTGGAGGCAAGCCGCATTTCATCGTGCTGTTGCGCGACATCACCGAGCGCAAGCAAGCCGACTCCCGGATCGCCCGCCTGGCGTACTTCGACAGCCTGACCGGCCTGCCCAACCGGCAGTCGTTCCTCGAGCGGGTCGATCGTGAGATCAGGCGTGCCCGACAAAGCGAGGCCATGCTGGCCGTGCTGTTCATGGACCTCGACGGCTTCAAGAACGTCAACGACACCATGGGCCATGCCGCTGGTGACCTGATCCTGCAGTGGGCCGCCGAGCGCCTGCGGAACGGACTGCGGCCCGCGGACATGCTGTCACGCCCCATCGCGCTTGGCGACGACTTGGGCGCCGATGTCGAGCTCGCCCGCCTTGGCGGCGACGAGTTCACTGCGTTGATTCTGGAGATCGAGAGCCCGGAGGACGCGATCGAAGTCGCGCGGCGCATCGGTCATCTGATGCGAACACCGTTCGTGATCGAGGCGCGCGAGGTCACCCTGACGGCCAGCATTGGTATTGCGCTCTACCCGCATGACGGTCTCGACGGCGCGTCTCTGCTCAAGCATGCCGATACGGCGATGTATCACGCCAAGAGATCGGGCCGGGACAATGCGCAGCTCTACAGTGCTTCGCTCACCAACCAGATCCTGGAGCGCATGGATCTGGATGCCAGCTTGCGTGTTGCACTTGATCGGGACGAGTTCCACCTCGTCTATCAACCGCAGGTCGATGTCGCCTCCGGCCGCATCTGCGCGGTCGAGGCGTTGATCCGCTGGAACCACCCGACGCGAGGTCTGGTGTCACCACAGGAATTCATTCCCCTGGCGGAAAGCAACGGCCTGATCGGGCGCATCGGCCACTGGGTTCTGTGCACGGCCTGTGCGGACGCGGCAGCCTGGAACCGTACCGGGCCGCCACTGCGTATCGCGGTCAATCTGTCGCCTCTTCAGTGCACCACCCCGGGCCTGCCGCAACTGGTCATGGACGTGCTGGCACAGACCGGTCTGGCGCCAGATCTTCTGGAACTGGAGGTCACGGAAGGCGCCCTGATGGAGAACTCCACGGCGACGCGTGCGGTCCTGCACGCATTGCGCGATCACGGCGTGCACATTGCGCTGGACGACTTCGGCACTGGCTATTCCTCGCTGTCCTACCTGACCCGCATGCCCATCAGCAACATCAAAGTCGATCGATGCTTTGTCACCGGCCTGCTCGAGGGTGGTGAAAGCGAAGCCATTGTGCGAGCGGTGCTGGCCATGGCGGGCAGTCTGGGCATGCGGGTGACCGCAGAGGGCGTCGAGACGCTCGAGCAGGCACAGGCGCTGAAGGCGATGGCATGCGACTGCCTTCAGGGCTTCTTCTTCAGTCGGCCCGTTCCGGCCGCCTGCATTCCGGCCCTGCTTTCGCAGCGCTGGACGCTGGACGATGCGAGGCCGCCCAAGATGGCGCTTGCACTCGCTGGAGCGCGCTAGCCACCGGGGCGTTCAGCGCGTCATCCGCTGCTCGCACCTTGCGTTGGCCTCGGCAAGGACCGACTCGCGGGAACCGTGTGCAATTTCCGGCAGTTCTCAAGTCAATGGCCAAGCCCGGGTGCCGATAACCTTTGGCAGGCGATGGTGGCGGGCGTCGCTGGCTGCTCTGAGAACCCCCGCCACAACCACCGACGGAGATACCCATGATTCGATTGAACCGACGCAATGTGATGCTGGCCGCAGCCATGCTGGCCGTTTCCTTTACCGTGAACGCCGCCGACCGCGCCACCAAGGACGAAGCCAAGGCCATGGCCAGGAAGGCTGCCGAGCTGTACAAGGAAAAGGGCAAGGACGCCTTTGCGATTCTCAACAACAAGCAAGGCCCGTTCGTCGACCGCGACCTGTACGTGGCCACGCTCGACGCCAGCGGCACCGTGGTTGCTCACGGTGCGAACGAGAAGCTCGTGGGCAAGTCGCTGGCCCAGCTGAAGGATGCCGACGGCAAGCCGTTCGTGCAGGAGATCATGAGCCATGTGACGGCCAACAAGCCCGGCTGGGTGGACTACCGCTGGGTCAACCCGGTCAGCAAGGACATCGAGGCCAAGTCGTCCTACGTCGAGGTCCAGGGCGGCTACGCCTTCATGGTCGGCGCCTACAGCAAGTAAGACGAACCGCCCGCGAGGCACCCGGTCGACGATAAAGGAGACATCGCAGTGAAGTACTTGCCGAGAATGAGTGTGGCCCAGCGACTGGCGATGGGATTCGGGCTGATCGTGAGCCTGCTGGCGATCGTCTGCGCGGTCGGATTCGGCAACGCCTGGCGGTCCGAGCGGCTCGTCGCACAGACGCTCGGTCCCGCGCAGACCCGCTTCGAGTCCGCCGCCACCTTGCTCAACCAGGTCCAGCAGCAGGACGTCGCGATCCGGAACATCGGCCTGTTCCAGGATCCGGTGGCGATGCAGCAGCAGGCCGCGGTCGTCAGGAAGCTCGACGGGCAGGTGCGTGCCACGCTCGAGAAACTCGCCGCGTCCTCGATCGACCCCCAGGATCGGGCAGATATCGAGAAGGTGCAGGCCATCGCCGCGCAGACGGCACCCCACTACGACAAGGCGATCACGCTGGCACTGGCCTTCCAGCCGGAGGATGCCGTGAAGATTCTGACGACGCAGATCGAGGCACCGTCGGCGCAGCGCGCATCGACACTGGTGCAGTTTGCCGAGCGTCAGCGGGCCCATGCGTCGGAGGCCGCAGCCAGCATTGCCTCGTCGGGCGAATCGGCGCGGCTGCTGCTCGCGGTGAGCGGCGGCATCGGACTCGTCACCGCGGTGCTCTGCGGCTGGCTCGTCACCCGTTCGGTGACCGTGCCGCTCGTGGCGGCCATGCGGCTCGCCGACCGCGTCGCCGCGGGCGACCTGAGCCGCGATGGAGCCGATGGCGGTCGTCGGGACGGTGGCCGTTCCGACGAGATCGGCAAGCTGCTCGAGTCGCTCGACCGGATGTCGGACCGCCTGCGCGAGAGCATCGGGGCCATCCGCACGTCGTCGAGTTCGATCCTGACCGCATCCACCGAGATCGCGGCCGGCAATCAGGACTTGTCGACGCGCACCGAACAGCAGGCGGCCTCGCTCCAGCACACGGTGTCCACGCTGCAGCAGCTGTCCGCCACGGTGAGCCAGAACGCGGCGTCGTCGCGCGAGGCGGCCGGTGTTGCGGAGCAGGCCACGGCGGCGGCGGCCGACGGCGGGCAGTGTCTGCAGAAAATGGTGACGACGATGGCCGAGATCACCGCTTCATCGCGCAAGATGTCGGAAATCGTCGGCGTCATCGACGGCATCGCATTCCAGACCAACATCCTGGCGCTCAACGCCAGCGTCGAGGCGGCGCGTGCCGGCGAACTGGGGCGCGGCTTTGCCGTCGTCGCGTCGGAAGTACGTACCCTGGCTCAGCGATCGACCGCGGCGGCCACCGAGATCAAGGCGCTGATCTCGACCAATATGCACGCGGTCAGGTCGGGCTCGCAGGTCGCCGACGACACGCAGAGTGCGATGGCCGGCATCGTGACGTCCAGCGAGCGCCTGTCGGTGCTGCTCGGGGAGATCAGCGCGTCGACGCAGCAACAGGCCAGTGGCGTGCACGAGGCCAGCGAGGCGGCGACCAAGATCGACGAGGCCGTGCAGCGCAACGCTGCGTTGGTGGAGGAGTCGGCCGCCGCCGCCGAGAGCCTTCGCGAGCAGACCCACAGCCTCAACGAGGTCGTGGCGATGTTCAGGCTGGACCGGGAACTGCAGCACGCCTGAGGAAGAGTGGCCCCCAACGGGGCGGTCGTTCGACCGAAACGTCGTTCAGTCGGCGGTTCGTCCGAACCTGAAGCTCGACACCGTGACGCCGCCGAAGAACCCGTTCTCGTGATACACGCATGCTGCGGGCTCGTGCTCGGCGGCGCCCACCGCCACCATCAGCGGCAGCAGATGGTCCTCTTGCGGATGGGCGATGCGGGCCGCAGGCGCGTCCTGCCACGCGATCAGCCGCTGCACGCGCTGCGGCGCGTCGGACGTGACGAGGGTCTGCTGCAGTCAGTCGTCGAACTGGCGTGAGGGCACCGCAGCCGGCGGTCCCATGCGGCGCAGGTTGTGGTAGCTCAGACCGCTGCCGACGATCAGCACGCCCTGGTCGCGCAGCGGCGCCAGCGCACGGCCGACGGCCAGGTGTTCGGCCGGGTCGTAGCCGACGCGCAGCGACAGTTGCAGCACCGGCACGTCGGCCTGCGGGTACATCACGACCAGCGGCGCGAAGGTGCCGTGGTCGAAACCGCGCCGCGCATCGAGCCGCGCCGCGAAGCCGGCGCCCTGGATCAGCTGCTGCACCTGCGCGGCCAGTACCGGCGACCCCGGCGCCGGGTAGCGGACGCGGTAGGTGTGCTCGGGAAACCCGGAGTAGTCGTAGACCATCGGTGGCTCGGCGCCGGCCATGACCGTGAACTCGCGTTCCTCCCAGTGCCCCGAGATCACGAGAACCGCCTGCGGGCGGACGCCGATCTGCCGCGGCATGTCCTGCAGCGACTGCGCCAGGTGGTCGTACATCCCCCCGGTCTGCTCCCGCATGTAGGGCCACGGCCCACCGCCGTGCGAGATGAAGTAGCTGGGCAAGCGGGCCATGTTCAAGTAAACCTCGTTTCGGACGGCGTCGATCGCGGCGGCACGCCGCCAACCCGCGGCGCTGCTACAGCGACTTGTGGCTGCCGTCGCACAGCGGCCTGTTCTTGCTCTGCTTGCAGCCACAGAAGTAGACGGACTTGCTGTCGTCTGCCGTGTACTTCGTCGGCACGAAGGCGCCACCCTTGTGGCTGCCGTCGCAGAATGGCTGCGTCTTGCTCATTCCGCAGGCGCAGCTTGAGCAGACGTTCCAGGTCGGCGCTCAAGGTCTTCCAGTCGTGAGCGTCCATTGCAAGTCCTTGTTCCGAACCGCGTCGGACGAGGCGTGTCTGGCGCGATCTCGGGTGTCAGAACCGGAAGATGCCGTAGCTCGGCTCGGCGATCGGTGCGTGCGACGCCGCCGACAGCGCCATGCCCAGCGCGTTGCGTGTGTCCATCGGCGCCAGCAGGCCGTCGTCCCACAACCGCGAGGTCGCGAAATAGGCGTTCGACTCGCGCTCGGCCTTCTCATAGACGCGGTCGCGCAGCACCTTCATCGCGGCCTCGTCGGGCGCGTGCCCGTTGCGCCGCAACTGCGCGATCTTCACGTCGGCCAGCGTGTTGGCGGCCTGCTCGGGCCCCATCACGCCCATGTGCACGTTGGGCCAGGCCCAGATCAGGCGCGGGTCCCAGGCACGGCCGCACATGCCGTAGTAGCCGGCGCCGAAGGCGGCGCTGGTGATGACGGTGAACTTGGGCACCTCGCTGCCAGCCTGCGCCATCAGCATCTTGGCGCCGTCCTTGGTGATGCCCTCCATCTCGTAGTTGCGGCCGATCATGTAGCCGGTGGTGTTCTGCAGGAACACCAGCGGCGTGCGGTTCTGGTTGCACAGGGTGATGAAGTGCGCAGCCTTCTTCGAGCTGTCGGAGAACAGCACGCCGTTGTTGGCCAGGATGCCGATGCGGTAGCCCCACAGGTAGGCGAAGCCGCAGATCAGGGTGGTGCCATAGGCCGGCTGGTATTCGTGGAAGCGGCTGCCGTCGACGATGCGCGCGATCAACTCGCGCTGGTCGAACTGCACCTTGTGGTCGGGCGAGACGATACCGTGCATCTCGCCCGGGTCGTAGTAGGGCGCCTCGGGCTCGTGCTCGGGCAGGAAGCTGCGCGTGGCGGGCCTGAGCTGGGCCACGAGCTCGCGGCAGATCTCGATCGCGTGGGCCTCGCTGTCGGCGGGGTAGTCGACCGTGCCCGAGACCTGGGTGTGCAGGTCGCAGCCGCCGATCTCGTCGGCGGTGTGCTCTTCGCCGGTGGCCGCCTTGACCAGCGGCGGGCCGCCCAGGAACACGCCGCCGGCGCCGCGCACGATGATGCTGTAGTCGCACAGCGCCGGAATGTAGGCGCCGCCGGCCGTGCAGTGGCCGAACACCATCGCGATCTGCGGCACGTTGGCCTTGGACAGCAGGCACTGGTTGCGAAAGACGCGTCCGCCCTCGATGTACACGCCCGACAGCTCTTCGAGAAAGGCGCCGGCGCTGTCGCACAGGTGCAGCACGGGCAACCGGTTCTCGAGCGCGATGTCGAGCAGCCTGGTCAGCTTGCGCGGCGTCAGTGTGTACCAGGCACCGCCCTTGATGCCGGAGTTGTCGGCGTGGATCAGCACCTCGCGGCCGCTGACCACACCCAGCCCGGTGATGACGTTGGCACCCGGCACCTGGTCGTCGTACTGGCCGCAGGCGGCGAGCGACGAGAACTCGAGAAAGGGCGTGCCCGGGTCGAGCAACAGGTCGAGCCGCTCGCGCGGCAGCAGCTTGTTCAGCGAGCGCAGGCGCTTCAAGTCGCGCGGCGGGCACAGGTGGCGCGCCTGTTCCTGGCGGGCGCGGAAATCGGTGACGATGGCACTGATGGCGGCGTGGTTGCGGCGGAAAGCGTCGGACGTCGTATCGATGCGGGATTCGATGCGTTTCATGGGTCAGATGTCTTCGAGGGTGACCAGCGCCGCCTTCAGCGCGAAGCTGGCGCCCACCGAGTGATGAACGGTCTTCACCCGGGCGTCGCGCGGTGCGGTCAGTGTGGTTTCGAGCTTCATGCTTTCGATCACCATGAGCGCCTGTCCGGCATGCACTGGGTCACCGGCCCCCACATGCACGGCGATGACCACGCCCGGCATCGGCGCACTGAGCAGGTTGGAAGCACCGCCGGCCGCACCACCGGTGGCATGCGTGACGGTCTGGCGCTCGACCTCGACCGCACCCAGGCCCTCGACGTGGACGAACACCGCGTCGGCACTGGCGGCCAGGCTGACCACTTGTGTGCGGCCGTTCACGATGATGCGCCAGCGCCCGTCGGGCAGAGCCTGGTGGCTGACGGTGAAACAGCGCTCGCCACGGCGCAGCACCATCTGGCCGTCGGTACCGCGGGTCGCGACGATGTCGTGCGGCGTGCCGGCAATCACATAACGTGCGCGCATGCGGCTCAGTTCCTCCATCCGCCCATCGCGGCGTGCATCGCGGGCACGGCGTGAACACGCTGCATCAGCTCGCGGTCGGCCAGCACGGCGGCGGCCAGCAGCAGGTCGATATCGGGCTCGGCCAATGTTGCCGCCAGACTTTCGTCGCAGCGCGCCAGCATGCCGGTGTCGGCCTGGCCGGCCATGAACTCAGGGTGCTGCAGCACCCGCGCCAGGTAGCTGGCATTGGTGGTCACGCCGAGTAGCACGGTGTCCTGAAGCGCGCGCACCGAGCGTTCGATGGCCTGCGCGCGCGTGGCGCCGTGGCAGATGATCTTGGCGATCATGGGGTCGAAGGCGGCCGTGACTTTGCCGCCCTGGCGCACGCCGGCGTCGACGCGCACGCCGGGGCCCGACGGCGGCGTCCAGCCCAGGATGGAACCGGTGGCCGGCCGGAAGTCGTGCGCAGGGTCCTCGGCATAGACTCGGCATTCGATGGCATGGCCTTGCTGCACGATGTCCGCCTGCGCCAGCACCAGCGCTTCGCCGCGCGCCAGCCGCACCTGTTCACGCACCAGATCCAGCTCGCAGACCAATTCCGTCACCGGATGTTCGACCTGCAGCCGCGTGTTCATCTCGAGGAAATAGAACTCACCGCCGGCGCCGTAGATGAACTCGACCGTGCCGGCGCCCAGGTAGCCGCAGGCGCGCGCGATGCCGGCTGCAGACTCGCAGATGCTCCGCCGCTGCGTGGGCGTCAGGCCCGGCGCCGGCGTCTCCTCGATGACCTTCTGGAAGCGCCGCTGCACCGAGCATTCGCGCTCCCAGACGTGCACCACCTCCCCGTGGGCGTCGCCGAGCACCTGCACCTCGATGTGGCGCGGGCGCTCGACATAGCGTTCGACGAACAGGCGGCCGTCGCCGAAGTAACGCTCGGCTTCGCGCCGCGCGGTGGTGATCTCGGCCTCCAGCACAGCCAGGTCGCGCACGATCCGCATGCCCTTGCCACCGCCACCGGCCGACGGCTTGACAAGCAACGGCGCACCCAGTGCGCGGGCGCGTTCGACGAAGGTTGCCGGGTCATCGTCTTCGATCGCGCCGGGCGCCACCGGAAAGCCGCGCTGGGCAACGAAGTGGCGCGCGCGCACCTTGTCGCCCATCAGTTCGATGGTGTCGGCGCGCGGTCCGATGAAGGTGATGCCGGTGGCTTCGAGCGCGCGCGCGAAGGCGGCGTTCTCCGACAGGAAACCATAGCCTGGGTGCACTGCCTGCGCGCCTGTCTGCCGGCACGCGGCGACGATCTGCGCGATGTCCAGGTAGGCGGCCACCGGTGTCGGCCCGTGCAGTTCCACGGCCATGTCGGCTTGCAGCACGGCCGGGCTGTCGGCATCCACCGCGTGGTGGACCACCACGGCGCGCAGGCGCATCGCCTTGAGTGTGCGCAGGATGCGCAGCGCGATCTCGCCGCGGTTGGCGATCAGGACGGTGTCGAAGGCCGGCATCGGTGTGGTGGGAATGGTGGCTGGGCTCTCAATCGACCACGGGGACCGGGTCAGACACCCGGTCGAACTTCGAGGCCTTGGCGTCGGAGCGCAGGATCAGCACGCTGCTCGGCGAATGGCGTACCGAGGGCGAGAAGCTGATCGGCGAGGCCAAACCGTCGGTGCCGAGGTTCTTCGTCGCCTCGAGCTTGTCGACCACGCAGGCGCGGGTCAGATCCTTGCCGCAGCGGCGGATGGCGTCTTCCATAAGCAGCGCGCCGATATAGGCGGTGATGGAATAGCGGTTCATGGACTTGACCTCGTCGGCACTGAGGTACTTTTGTGCGAGACCCATGAATTTGGCCATGCCTGGAACCGACAGGTCGGTCAGCGGCGGCACGTAGTCCGCGACGTAGTAGCCGTCACCCGCCGCGCCGGCCAGGGCCTGCACGGGGGTCAGGTGCGCCGAGTGCACGGCCAGGATGGTCATCGGCATCTGATTCTTGGCCGCCTCCTTCATCAGCATCGAGTGCTCGGCCACCACACCACCGGAGGTCAGGAAGGTGGCGCCGGCCTGCTTCAAGCTCAGCATCTCGGCCGAGAAGTCCTTGGTGCCGCGCTTGAACGCGATCTCCGACACGCTGTTCAGGCCCAGCGCCTTGACGGCCTTCTGGTAGCCGCAGCGCACGTCAGTGCCGAACTCGTCGTCCTGGTAGACCAGCGCAAACTTCTCTTTCTGCAGGTTCTTGATTTTTACCAGCTGCGTCATGGCCGTGCTGAGCTCCTGGCAGTAGGTGGGGCCGACGATGAACACCGTCTTGTTCGGGGGCGTGAAATGCGATGCGGCCACGGCCATCGCGTTGATGGTCGGAATCTTCTGCTCGTTGATGTAGGGCAGCATGGCTTGCAGCATGGCCGAGCCCGAGGTGCCGATCAGGCCGAAGATGTTCTCGACTTCGTTCAGGCGCTTGATGCCCTGCAGCGCGCGCTGCGGCACGTAACCGTCGTCGTCTTGGCGGATCTCGACCTTGCGGCCGTTGATGCCGCCGCGCGCGTTCACGTCTTGCTCCCAGACCTTCAACGCCAGCATGTGCGCCTTGCCCAGCAGGCTGGGCGGGCCGCTGACGGGCGTGACCGAACCAAGCACGATCTTGTTGTCGGTGACGCCGGGTTCGGCCAGCGCGGTGGCCGCGTAGCCGGCCATGCCGGCGCAGGCGGCGCTGAGCAGGAGGGAACGCAATGCTTTGGATGTCATGAGAGGGGCCTTGAAAGTGAGTGCCGGATTGAATCCGCCGTGAAGGTGCGCGCTGCCCGCTTACTTGTCGCTGAGGAAGTCGGAGGCGCGCTCGAACTTGCCTGTCGCCGTATTGGCTTTGAGTAGGATCGGCCGGGTGCCGCTCTGGCGGATGTTGGGGCCGAAGGTCAGTGGCGCCATGATGCCGTCGCTGGTGAAATTCTTGGTCTGTTCGAGCTTCTGAACCACGCAGGCGCGAGTGAGGGCACGACCGCAGGCCGTCAGCGCCGACTCCATCAACTGTGCAGCGACGATGCCCGTCAGCGAATAGCGGTTCATCGCCTTCACGTCGTCGGCGCTGAGGTATTTGTAGGCCAGCGCGTTGAGCCGTCCGATGCCTTGCGTATCGGTGTCGGTGATCGGCGGTACGTAGTCGGCCACGAGCAGCCCTTCCGCCGCGCTGCCGGCCAGCGCGATTACCGGGGCGAGGTGCGAGGGGTGCGGCGCCAGCCGGACTACGTTCATGCCGTTCTTCTGGATCTCCTTCAGCATCGTGGCGGTTTCGCTGATGATGCCGCCGGTGAGCACGAAGGTTGCGCCTGCGCGCTGCACGGCCAGGACTTCGGCCGAGAAGTCTTTGGCCCCACGCTTGAACGGGACCTCGATCGTGCTCTTCAGGCCCATGGACTTGAGCGCCATGTCGTAGCCGCACTTGACGTCGGCGCCGTAGTCGTCGTCCTGGTAGATGATCGCGAACTTGGCGCCCTGCAGCTTGCGCGCGGTGATCAGGTGCTTCAGGACACCGTTGATCTCCTGGCAGTAGGTGGCGCCGATATTGAAGACCGTCTTGTGCGGCGGATTGAAATGCGCGCCGGCGACGGCCGCGAAGTTGATCGCCGGGATCTGGTTCTCCTCGATGGTCGGCATCATCGCCAGCAGGTGCGACGAGCCCGAGGTTCCCAGGAGCGCGAACACCTTGTCGACGTCGATCAGCTTTTTCACCGCCTGCACCGAGCGCTGCGGCACGTAGGCGTCTTCCTCGACGCGCAGGTCGATCTTGCGGCCGTGGATGCCGCCGCGGGCGTTGACGTCCTTCTCCCAGACACGCAGCGCGATGACGGCCGCCTTGCCGATGAGGCTGGGCGGGCCGGTTTGCGGCAGCACCGAGCCGATCACGATGCGGTCGTCGAAAACGCCCGGGTCGGCCGCCAGCGCGGGAGCGGCGAGAGCCCCGAGCAGACCGAGACCGAGCAGGGCGCGGATGCGGTGAGACGTCTGGCGCATGGAGATCTCCTTGTTGCGGCGGACCGCGCTTGTGAAGGGCCGTTCAGAAGCGAAAAGGCCAGTGGGTCCAGTAGTGCTTGATGTCGCGCCAGCGGCCGATCAGCCCGTCGGGCTCGAAGCGCAGGAACAGCACGATGGCCAGGCCGTAGACGATGCCCTTGATTTCGAACGCGGCGGTCGACAGCATCCCCGAACCGAGAGCCCCGAAGAACAGCCCCAGGCCCTCGTTGAGGCCGAAGATGAACGCCGTGCCCAGCAGCGCACCGGCCACCGAGCCCAGCCCGCCGACGATCAACATCGACAACGCCTCGATCGAGACCAGCAGGCTGAAGCTGTCGACATTGAGGTAGCGCGTGTAGTAAGCCAGCAGGCCGCCCGCCACCCCGGTGTAGAAGGCGCTGACCATGAAGGCCAGCAGCTTCCAGCGCATCAGGTCGACCCCCATCGCGCGGGCGGCGATGTCGTGCTCGCGGATGGCCATGAAGGCGCGCCCGACACGGCTGCGCAACAGGTTCAGCGCGACGAAGACCGCCAGCACCAGCACCGCCAGCACCACGAAGTAGTAGCCGCGCTCGGCCGCCAGCGTCACGCCGAACAGCGTGGGTTGGGGCACCGACAGGCCTTCGGAGCCGCCGGTCAGGCTGCCGCCGTTGAGGATCAGGTGGTTGATGATGACGGCAAACGCCATCGTCGTGATCGCCAGGTACAGCCCCTTCAGGCGCAGCGAGGGCACCCCCACCACCAGCCCGGCCAGCGCGGCGCACACGCCGCCGGCCAGGATGCACAGTGGCATCGGCCAACCCAGCTTGTTGACGACGATGCCCGCGGCATAGGCGCCCACCGCGAGAAAGCCCGAGTGGCCGAGCGAGATCAGGCCCGTGCTGCCGGTGAGCAGGTTCAGCCCCAGCACGCCCACGGCCGTGATCATCAGCAGCAGCAAGAGCGAGACGTAGTACTTGCTCAGCAGCAGCGGTGCCAGCGCAAACGCGAGCACCAGGAGGATCGACCAGACGATGACCGGCACCGAGTCCGTCAACGACAGCAGTTGCCGGTAGTCTTGCTTGAAGTTGCCGCTGCGCATCAGACTCGCTCGATCTCGGCTTTGCCGAACAGGCCGTAGGGCCGGACCATGAGGACGACCAGGATCAGCACGAAACCGGCGATCTCCTTCATGCCGCGGCCGATGTAGCCCTCGGACATGTTCTCGACCACGCCGATCAGGATGCCGCCCAGCGCGGCGCCGAACACCGAATCGAGACCCCCCAGGATCACCGCCGGAAAGCTGCGCAAGCCCGTCATCCACATGCCCGGGTTGATGTCGTAGATCACCCCCACCAACACGCCGGCGATAGCGGCCAGCCCGGCCGACAGCGCCCACGACAGCGCAAAGATGCGCTTGACGTTGATGCCCATCAGCAGCGCCGTGGTCTGCAGGTTGGCGGTGGCGCGCATGGCAATGCCCACGCGCGACCAGCGGAAGAAGCTCCAAAGCCCGGCGACCACGGCCGCCATGATGCCCAGCGCATACAACTGCGCCGGGTAGACGCCGGCCGGTCCGATGCGTATCGGCGCCGTTGGCAGACCGGTGTTCAGCGGCATCGGGTCGGCGCCCCAGATCAGCACCACCACCGAGCGGATGATGACCGCCAGGCCGATGGTCACCATCACCGTGGAAAACACCGGTTGTCCCAGCATGGGCCGGATCAGCAGCACTTCGACGATCAGCCCGACCAGCACCGACACCACCACCGTCGCCAGCAGCAGCGGCCAGAAGCCGAGCTTGAAGGTACCCGCCAGCGTGAAGGCGACATAGGTCACCAGCATCATCAATTCGCCCTGGGCGAAGTTCACCACGCCGGTGGCGCGGTAGATCATCGCGAAGCCCATGCCGATGAAGCCGTACACCAGGCCCACCGCGATGCCCGAGACCAGCAACTGGATGAAGTAGTCCATCAGGCGGTGCCTCCGCCGTAGATCAACTCGATCTCGCGCGCGAACTTTTTGCCGATGATGTTGCGCCGCACCTTTTGTGTGGCCGTCAGCTCGCCGTCGTCGTGGTCCAGTTCTTTCTCCAGAATCAGAAATTTTCGGATGTTCTCGACCCGCGCAAACAGCTTGTTGACGCGCCGCACTTCCACGTCGACCAATTCACGCACCTCAGGCAGCTGCGACAGGCTGCGGTACGTGGTGAAGGCCAGCCGCTGCTCCTGCGCCCATTTGCCGACGGTTTCATAGTCGATCTGCACCAGCGCAGACAGGAAGTGCCGGCCATCACCCAGCACGATGGCTTCACGGACATAGAGGCTGTCCTTGAGCGCATTCTCGATTTCCGAAGGCGAGATGTTCTTGCCGCCGCTGGTGATGATGATGGCCTTCTTGCGGTCGACGATCATCAATTCGCCGTTGGGTGCCAGCGCCACCACGTCGCCGGTGTGCAGCCAGCCGTCAAGCACGGTCAGCGCGGTGGCGTTGTTGTCGTGGATGTAGCCTTTGAACACGGCCGGGTGCTTGACGATGAGTTCGCCGTCCTCGGCGATCTTCCAGTTCAGGCCCTCGATCGGCGTGCCGGTGGCGCCCAGCCGCTCGGCCTTCTCGTGCTGGTGAAAGATGACGCCGCCCGATTCGGTCATGCCATAGACCTGGTACACCGGCAGGCCCAGGATGCGGAAGAACTTCAGTACCTCGGGCGAGACGCTGGCGCCGCCGCAGAAGCCGCAGCGCATGCGGTCCAGGCCAATGAACTTCTGCAGGTTGCGGAACATCAGCAGCCACAGCAACCCGAACTGCAGGCGGTCGGCCAGGGTGCGCTCGCCACCGCGTCGCTCGACGCGCTCGAACAAGGTCTTGCCCGCGTCGAAACAGTGCTTGTAGGCCCAGCGTTGCAAGCGCGTGGCGTCCTGCATGCGCATCACGATGCCCTGCTGCAGCTTTTCCCAGATGCGTGGCACGCCCAGGAATACTTTGGGCGCCAGCTCGCGGAGGTTGACCGACACGGTGTCGATCGACTCGGCGTAGTTCACCACGCCGCCGGTCATCACGTGCATGACGGTGGAGAACGCGCGCTCGGCCACATGGCACAGCGGCAGGTAACACAGCACCTCCATGTTGTGCTGGTCGAGCTTGAAGTGGGTGCGCAGCTTGTCGGTGGTGATCAGCAGGTTGCGGTGCGACAGCATCGCGCCCTTGGGCGGGCCGGTGGTGCCCGAGGTGTAGACCAGCATGCAGGTGTCGTCGGGCTGCGTCGCGGCAATGCCGTCGTCGAAGGCGCGCGCCTGTTCGGGCAACGCGGCGGCGTACTGGTCGCCGAGTTCGAGCACCTCCTCGAACGACATCAGCTGGTCGCGCGGGTACAGGCGCATGCCCTTCATGTCCACCGCGATGATCTTGGTGACGTCAGGCAGGCCGGTGGCGTGCTTGCTCATCGCGTCCAGCACCTTGTCCACCTGCTCCTGGTCGCCGCAGACGACGAAGCGGCTGTTCGAGTGGTGAACGATGTACTGCAGTTCGGGCCAGGGGTTGGTCGGGTAGATGCCGACCACCACGCCGCCCACGGCCTGCGTGCCCAGGTCGGCGAACATCCATTCGGGCGTGTCTTCGCTGGCGATGGCCAGGCGCTCGCCGCGCTGGAAGCCGAGCGCCAGCAGGCCCAGCCCGAATCGACGCGCCGTGTCGTGGTAATGGCGCCAGGTCATCCGGTTCCAGATGCCGAGGTCCTTTTCCCGGAAGGCCAGGGCGTCAGGCGTGCTGCGGGCCCAGTGCTGCAGCAGCTTGGGCAGGGTGTGGTCGCCGCCGTGCAGCGCGCTGTCCAGCGAGGTGTTCATGCGGCCCTCGTCCCGCCGAGGTAGGCTTCAATGACGGCCGGGTTCGACGAGATCTCGGCCGGCGTGCCTTCGGCGATCTTGCGGCCGAAGTTCAGCACGCAGATGCGGTCGGAAATGTCCATCACGATGCCCATGTCGTGCTCGACCATCAGCACCGTGATGCCGAGCTCGTCGCGGATGTCGAGCACGAAGCGCGCGATGTCCTCGGTCTCCTCGGTGTTCATGCCCGAGACCATCTCGTCGAGCAGCAGCAGCTTGGGCTCGGTGGCCAGCGCGCGCCCCAGCTCGACGCGCTTTTGCATACCGTAGGAGAGGGCGCCCACCGGCATGTCGCGGATGTCCTCGATCTCGAGGAAATCGATGATCTCCTCGACCTTGCGGCGGTGCGCCAGTTCCTCGCGCCGCGCGCGGCCGAAGAACCACGCCGCGTCAAAGACGTTGCTTCGCATGTGGCAGTGGCGGCCGACCAGCAGGTTCTGCACCACGGTGGCGTGCTTGAACACCGCGAGGTTCTGGAAGGTGCGGCCGATGCCGATGGCCGACATGCGGTGCGATGCCATGCCGGTGATGTCGCTCCCGCCGAAATGCACCGTGCCGCCGCTTGGGCGCACGACACTGCTGATCATGTTGAAGGTGGTCGTCTTGCCGGCCCCATTGGGGCCGATCAGCGAAAAGATCTCGCCGCGCTGTACGTGGAAGCTCACGCCGGCCACGGCCTCGACGCCACCGAAGCGCTTGGACAGGTTCTCGACCTGCAGCAGATGGTTGTTGTGCATCGCGGCCCGCCTCAGGACAGCCAGCGCTTGCGGCGCTTGTAGTGCTTCACGTCGCGCATGTTCTTGCGCGAACCGCCTTCGCCAAAGCCGAGGTAGAACTCGCGCACGTCCTCGTTGCGCAGCATCTTGTCGGCCGGGCCATCCAGCACGATGCGGCCGTTTTCCATGATGTAGCCATAGTCGGCGATCGACAGCGCCATCTGCGCGTTCTGCTCGACCAGCAGGATGCTCATGCCCTCCTGACGGCAGAGCCTGGTCACGATGGCAAAGATCTCCTCGCAGATCTGCGGCGCCAGGCCGAGCGTGGGTTCGTCGAGCATCAACAGTCTTGGCGCCGACATCAGCGCCCGGCCGATGGCCACCATCTGCTGCTCGCCGCCCGACAGGTAGCCTGACACGGTGTTGCGCTTCTGGGTCAGGCGCGGGAACATCGCATAGGCCCGCTCGAGCCCCTGGCGGGACTCGGCCACAGTTCGCGTGTAGCCGCCCATCAGCAGGTTTTCCTCGACCGTGAGCTGGTCGAACAGGCGCCGCCCTTCCGGCACCATCACGATGCCGGCGCGCACGATGCGGTCGGGTGTCATGCCCGTCAGCGGCTGGCCGTTGAAGGTGATCTGACCGCCCTTGATCTCGCCATCTTCGGGGTAGAGCACGCCGCAGATGGCCTTCAGCGTGGTCGACTTGCCGGCGCCGTTGGCGCCGAGCAAGGCGACGATCTTGCCCTGCTCGAGGCTGAGCGAGGCCTCGCGCACCGCTTCGATGGTGTTGTCGTAAACGATCTGGACGTTCGTCAAGGTCAACATCGCAGGGGGTGGTCGTTGCAACGGCGTTCAGGTGGATCTGGCCACTTCGCCCCGGCGGAGCAGGTGGTGCGAACAGATAAGTTCACTAATCTAACGGTAGTTAGGCGTGCCGAACACCGGATAAACCCGCTGCGAACGCCAGCTGCAGTACACGCCCGCTGTCTCCCGACAGTGGGCGGTTTCAGCCTCAGGCCCCGAACTTGCGGAAGTCGGGCTTGCGCTTTTCCAGGAAGGCGCGAACGCCTTCCCTGGACTCGTCAGTGTTGTAGTACAGGCTCAGCGCCTGCATGCCCAGGCTGCCGATGCCGCGGATGCTTTCGGTCGCAGCGTTGAACGAGCGCTTGGCGATGGCGATCGCGGTCGGGCTCTTCTCGACGATCTCGCGGCCCCATTTGGCGACCTCGGCGTCGAGCTGGTCGTGCGGAACGACCACGTTGCACAGGCCCATCGCCAGCGCTTCCTGGGCGCTGTAGCGCCGGCACATGTACCAAATCTCGCGCGCCTTCTTCTCGCCCACCACCTGCGCCAGATAAGCTGTGCCCCAGCCCGGGTCGACCGAGCCGACCTTGGGCCCGACCTGGCCAAACACGGCCTTGTCGGAGGCGATGGTCATGTCGCACAACACGGCGATGACGTTGCCGCCGCCGATGGCATAGCCTTGCACGCGGGCGATCACCGGCTTGGGCACATCGCGGATGGCGCTGTGCAGTTCCTCGATCGGCAGTCCGGCGGTGCCGCGGCCGTCGTACTGGCCCGAATGCGCCGACTGGTCACCGCCCGTACAGAACGCGCGGTCGCCGGTGCCGGTGATCACGATGGCGGCGATCTTCTTGTCCCAGCCCGCCTTCATCATCGCGTCCAGCATTTCCTCGACCGTCTGGCCGCGGAAGGCGTTCATCACGTCTGGCCTGTTGATGGCGATGTAGGCGATCTGGTCGCGCTCTTCGTAGATGATGTCCTGGTAGCTCACGCGCGACTCCTGCTCATCCGATCATGCTGTAGCCGCCGGAAACCGACAGCACCTGGCCGGTAACGTGCCCGGCGACCTTGTTCGACGCCATAAAGACCACGGCGTTGGCAATGTCCTGTGGCCGCCCGACCTTGCGCAGCGGCAAGGTCTTGGTGACCTTTTCCATCTGCTCGGGCGTGAACATGGCCTCGGCATTGGTCCACATGCTGTTGCCGCCGACTTCGTCGGTGGTGGCCGGAATGGTGACGCCCGGGCAGACCACGTTGCACCGGATGCCGTAGCGGCCGTTTTCCTTCGCGATGGTCTTCATGAAACTGTTGACCGCAGCCTTCACGCCGCCATAGACGGCTTCGCGCGGTTCGCCCTGGCGGCTGGCGTCGGAACTGATCGAGACGATCGCGCCGGAGTTCTGCTTGATCATCAGGTCGAGCGCCGTCTTGGTGCAGTTCAGCACGCCGACGTAGTTGATGTCGATCACCTTGCGCCAGAAGTCGGGCGTGGTCTGGGTGAAGAACATCAGGTTGTCCCAGCCGACGTTGTTGACCAGCACGTCCACGCGGCCGTGCTTGTCGGTGGCGGCCTTGAACATGGCCTGCACCTGTTCCAGGTTGGTGACGTCGGTCTTGAGCACCTGCACCGAGGCAGCGCCCAGCTTGGTGGCGAATTCGGCGGTTTTCTCGGCCTGCGCCGTGTCAATGTCGCCGATGGTGATGTGCGCGCCCTCGCCCGCGAATGCGAGCACGATGGCGCGGCCGATGTTCGAGCCACCGCCGGTGACGATGACAGACTTGTTCTTGAGTTCGAGATCCATGAGGCTTCCTTCTGTTGACGAGTTGCACCAGTGGTGTGTGGACCTGCCAAAGTATAGCAGTCAAACGCTAGTTAGGTCAGGAGCCGGGGCGCAGGCCGATCCCTGGTCTACGGGCGTGACGCCCGGTGTCTGGCGCTATTCGATCTTGATGCCCGCCGCCTTGATGACCTTGCCGTAGCGGTCCAGGTCCGCCTTGATCAGGGCGCCAAACTTGTCGGTGCCGATGGCGTAGGCGTCCAGACCCTGGGCAAGGAGCAGGTCCTTCACATCGGGCAACGCCAGGATCCGGCTGATCTCGGCGGCGAGCTTGTTGACAATGTCCTTCGGTGTGCCGGCCGGCGCGAGCACGCCGAACCAGAGCTGGAAGTCGTACTCGGGCAGCCCGGCTTCGGCAAAGGTGGGCACATCGGGCATGCTGGGCAGGCGTGTCTTGCCTGTCACCGCGATGGCCTTGAGCTTGCCCGCGCGGATGTGCGGCAGCGAGGTGACGGGGGTGTCGAAATTGAGCTGAATCTGCCCGCCGATGAGGTCGGTGAGCGCCGGCGCCGTGCCCTTGTAGGGCACATGCTGCATCTTCACGCCGGCCACGGTCTTGAACATTTCGCCGGCGAGGTGGGTGGAACTGCCGGTGCCGACGGCGGCAAAGTTCAGTTCGTTCGGTTTGGCCTTGGCCAGCGCGATGAACTCCTTGAGGTTGTTCGCCGGCACCGACGGGTGAAGCACGAGCACGAGTTGTGTGGTCACCATGGTCGATACCGGTGCGAAATCCTTGAGCGGATCGAACGGCAGCGTCGGCAGCAGGTGCTGCAGAGTGGTGAGCGTGGAAGTGGTCAGCCCGATGGTGTAGCCATCAGGTGCCGACTTCGCCAAGGCATCGGTGCCGATCACGGTGTTGGCGCCGCCGCGGTTGTCGATCAACACCTGCTGGCCCCAGTTCTCGGTCATCTTGGCCGCCACCATCCGCGCCACCTGGCTGGTGCTGCCGCCCGGCGCGTAGGGGACGATGAAGCGGATCGGTTTGTTCGGATAGCCCTGCGCAGTCTGCGCTTGGGCGGCGGTGAGGCAGAGCAACCCGGCGATGAGGCCGGAAAACAATTGGTGGAAATGCATGCAGATATCCTGGTTGATAGGTGAAAGGGTGGCGGCCCTGCTGCAATTCGCCCGGCACTGCGCAACTGCGCAACTGCCAATCTAGGTGCGGGTGGGCGGCAATGCTACGGGGGTTTACCTAGCGGTTGTTTGGTAGGATTCGTTGAATGGGCACTGCCAGCAGAACCAAGGACGGCAATGCGTCTTGAAACGATCCGACTCAGCCATGACAACGGCATCCCGTGGCTGGTGTTGAACCGCCCCCAGGCCTTGAACGCCTTCACCGTCCAGATGGCGGGCGAGTTGATCGAGTGGCAGGCGCCGACGCTGGCGGCCTGGCAGGGGCCTGAAGACAAATGAGTAATCAGCCGAAGCCCAATTCACCCACCCGCCTCACACAGAATTTCGGACACCCCCATCCACCACCACCCAGACGCCACCTTCGCCCGCCGCGTGGCCATGGTGATGATCGAAAAGAACACCCCGCACGAAAAAGTGCTGGTGGACATGGCCGCTCGCGCGCACCGCAGCCCGGCCTACCTGGCCCTGAACCCGTATGGCCGGGTACCGACGCTGGTGGAAGACGACTTCGTGCTCTACGAGTCGACGGCGATCCTCGACTACCTGGAAGCGCGCTTTCCCGCACCCCCGCTGGTGCCGGTCGACGCGCGTGGCCGCGCACGGGTGGCCATGCACATGAAGCTGTGCGACCTGCAACTGGCACGCCAGGCCGGGAACATCATCTTCCCCAGGCGCTTCCTGTCGCCAGCCCGTTGGAACCACGATGCGATGGCGCTGGCCAAGGCAGAGATCGAAACGCATCTTGCGATCCTCGACCCGCAGCTCGGCGGGCGTTCCTACCTGGTGGCCGATGCGTATTCGCTGGCCGACCTGTGCTACACGCCCTTCCTGCAGTTCCTGCCGCTGATGGAGATCACGCCGACGCCGGCAGTGGCCGCCTGGGCGGCACGCCTGCTGCAGCGGCCGAGCGCAAGCCGGACGGCGCCGGCACGCTGACGCGCGGCAGCAAGCACAGCAGCCTGAAGGTCCACCAATGAACAACGGCAGCACCCGCTACCCCCATGTCTTCGCCCCGCTCGAGTTCGGCTTCACGCGGCTGAAGAACCGCATCCTGATGGGCTCGATGCACACCGGGCTGGAAGAAGCGCCGGATGGCTTCCCGCGCATGGCCGAGTACTACGCCGAGCGGGCGCGCGGCGGTGTGGGCATGATCATCACCGGCGGCTTTCCGCCCAACGCCGAAGGCGGTGCCGGCGGCGAGCTGGCGACCCCGGCCGAAGCCCGGCAGCACCGCCTCATCACCCAGGCCGTGCATGCGGCCGACCCCGACGTGAAGATCTGCCTGCAGATCCTGCACACCGGGGCGCTGGCGCCCACGCCGGATTGCGTCGCGCCCTCGGCCGTCAAGTCGCGCATCGGCCGCTACACGCCCCATGCGCTGGACGATGCGGGCATCGAGAAGCAGCTCGCCGATTTCGCCAGCTGCGCGGCGCTGGCCCAGGCCGCCGGCTACGACGGCGTGGAGATCATCGGCTCGGCCGGCTATCTGCTCAGCGCCTTCATGGTGCGCAAGACCAACCTGCGCACCGACCAGTGGGGCGGCCCCTGGGAAAACCGCATGCGCTTTGCGGCCGAGGTCGTGCGCCGGGTGCGCGCTGCGGTGGGCGAGCGCTTCATCGTGATTTTCCGAGTCCCGGCGATGGACATGCTCGATGGCGGCCTGGCCTGGGACGAGATCGTCTCGCTGGGCCAGGCCTTGCAGGCGGCCGGCGTCAGCATCATCAGCACCCATTTCTGCTGGCACGAGGCGCCGGTGCCGACCATCGCGACGATGGTGCCGCGCGCGGCGTTCTCCCAGGTCACCGGCAGGCTGCGCAAGGCCGTCAGCGTGCCCGTGATCACCAGCAACCGCATCAACATGCCGGCGGTGGCCGAGATGGTGCTGGCGCGTGGTGACGCGGACCTGGTGTCGATGGCCCGGCCGATGCTGGCCGATCCGCAGTTCGTGCTGAAGGCCGCCCAAGGCCGCGAGGACGAGATCAACACCTGCATCGCCTGCAACCAGGCCTGCCTGGACCATTACTTCGACGGTCGCCAGCAGGTGACTTGTCTGGTCAACCCGCGCGCCTGCTACGAGACGCTGCTGCACTACCGGCCGGTGGCGGTGGCCAAGCGCATCGCGGTGGTGGGCGCCGGGCCGGCCGGCCTGGCTGCCGCCACCGTGGCGGCCGAGCGTGGCCACCACGTCACGCTGTTCGAGGCCGGCGCCGAGATCGGCGGCCAGTTCAACCTGGCCCGCCGCATCCCCGGCAAGGAAGAGTTCGCCGAAACGCTGCGCTACTTCCGCCGCATGATCGACAAACTGGGCATCACGCTGCGCCTGAACACCACGGTTGATGCCGCGTTGCTGCGCGCCGAAGGCTTCGACGAGGTGGTGGTGGCCACTGGCATCGAGCCGCGCCGGCCCGACATTCCCGGCATCACTCATCCCAAGGTGCTGTCGTACATCGACGCGATCCTGGGCCGCAAGGCGGTGGGCCGGCGGGTGGCGATCATCGGCGCCGGCGGCATCGGCTTCGACGTCGCTGCACTGGTGTCGCAGGCCGGCCCGTCGGCCGCGCTCGACGTCGCGGTGTTCGCACGCGAATGGGGCATCGACTTCGAGAACCACCCGCGTGGCGGCGTCACCGGCGTGCTGCCGCAGGTGGAGAAATCCGAGCGCTCGGTGTGGCTGCTGCAGCGCAAGGCCGACGCGCTGGGAAAGAACCTGGGCCGCACCACCGGCTGGGCCCACCGCATGATGCTGGCCCGCCGCGGCGTGCAGATGGTCGGCGGGGTCGAGTACCTGAAGATCGACGATGCCGGCCTGCACACGCGCGTCAATGGCGAAGCTCGCTTGTTCGAGGCCGACAGCGTCATCGTCTGCGCCGGGCAGCTGCCGCTGCGCAGCGTGTACGACGGCTTGCAGGCCGATGGCAACCGTGGCCGGAAGGCGCATCTCGTCGGCGGCGCCTTCGAGGCCGTCGAACTCGATGCCAAGCGTGCCATCGACCAGGCCAGCCGCTTGGCAGCAGGGCTCTGAACGGTGCCGGCCACCACCATCGCCGACACCCCCGAGCCCCGGCTGCGCCACAGCCTGGCCAACGGCGTGCGCCACGCGCATTTCGAGTGGCGGCCCGAGCGGCGCGGCCAGGGCCCGAGCCTGTGCATGGTGCATGCCACCGGCTTCCACGGCCGCGTCTGGGATCAGGTGATCCACCACCTGCCCGGTCGCCACGTCTTCGCGGTCGAACAACGCGGCCATGGCCGCAGCCAGGCGGTCGATTTCAATGGTTGGGCCGACTTCGGACACGACCTGGCCGCGCTGGCGGTGGCGCTCGATCTCCAGGGCGCCGTGGGCATCGGCCACAGCATGGGCGCGCATGCGCTGGTGCAGGCCGCCGCCTACCAGCCCGGCCGCTTCTCGCAACTGGTGCTGATCGACCCGACGATCTTCGCGCCGGTCGACTACCACCTGCCGCTGCCGGCTCCCGGCACGCTGCACCCGGCGGCGGCGCGCAAGAACCACTTCGAGTCCGCGCAATCCATGTTCGAGCGCTTCGCGGGCCGGCCACCCTACGACGTGTTCCAGCGCCAGGCCCTGATGGACTACTGCCGGCACGGCCTGCGCCCGGCCGACAGCGGCAGTGGCTTCCAACTCGCCTGCGACCCCGCCTTCGAAGGCAAGATCTACCCGTTGGCGCGGCAGAACCTGGGCATCTACCGCCAGCAGGTATTGGGCCGCAACCAGCTCATCATGCGCTGGCTGGCCCACCGCGGCGGCGCGCTCGATTTTGCCGAGCACTGCCGCCTGCACCCCGGCGAA
>Ga0208266_100199_pt1 | contig 26535 bp, 23 predicted proteins | sample LakWasMet67_HOW9_2_FD_183897 | JGI IMG/M metagenome (GOLD analysis project Ga0208266, IMG submission 183897) | Freshwater sediment methanotrophic microbial communities from Lake Washington under simulated oxygen tension - Sediment Metagenome... | ecosystem: Environmental > Aquatic > Freshwater >...
CGTGGTGCCGGGCAGCGGCACCTTCGGCATGGAGGCGGTGGCGCGCCAGTTCGCCACCGGCCAGAAGACGCTGGTGATCCGCAACGGCTGGTTCAGCTACCGCTGGACGCAGATCCTGGAGATGGGCAGCATCGCCGCCAGCAGCACGGTGCTGAAGGCCCGCCGCGTGGCCGACCAGCACCAGGCGGCCTTTGCCCCGGCGCCAATCGCCGAGGTGGTGGCCACCATCCAGACCCAGCGGCCCGGCGTGGTGTTTGCCCCGCATGTGGAGACCGCCGCCGGACTGATCCTGCCCGACGACTACCTGCGCGCGGTGGCCGACGCCACGCATGCCGTGGGCGGGCTGTTCGTGCTGGACTGCATCGCCAGCGGCGCGATGTGGGTGGACATGGCGGCGCTGGGCGTCGACGTGCTGGTCAGCGCGCCGCAAAAGGGCTGGACCGGCTCACCCGGCTGCGCCTTCGTGATGCTGGGCGAGACGGCGCGCCAGCGCATCGAGACCACCACCAGCACCAGCTTCGCCTGCGACCTGAAGAAGTGGCTGCAGATCATGGAGACCTACGAAGGGGGTGGCCATGCCTACCACACGACCATGCCCACCGACGCGCTGATCCGCACCCGCGACGTGATGCGCGAGACCCAGGCCCGCGGCTGGGAGACGCTGCGCACCCAGCAGCAGGCACTGGGCGACGCGGTGCGCGCCACGCTGGAGCGCAAGGGCTTCAAGAGCGTGGCCGCCCCCGGCTTCAAGGCGCCCGGCGTGGTGGTCAGCTACACCGACGACGCCGGCCTGCACAGCAGCAAGACCTTTGCCGCGCTGGGCCTGCAGTCCGCCGCCGGCGTGCCGCTGCAGTGCGACGAGCCGGCCGACTTCAAGACCTTCCGGCTCGGCCTGTTCGGCCTGGACAAGCTGGCCGACGTGGCCGGCACGGTGGCCCGGCTGGACGCGGCGCTGAACCAGATCGTCTGACCTCCCCCCCCCCACCGCGGCCACCTCAGGCCGAGGCCAGCGTGGCGGCCTTCAGCAGGTCGGGCGCGGCATCGGCCTGGTCGGACGCCGTCGCACACCAGGCCGACGCACCAGCCCGGCAGGGCCTGGCGCGCATGCTGATCCTGGGCGACCGCGCCAGCGGCTGGCCACCACCGCGCACCGCTGAGCGCCCCGGCCGGGCCGCAAAAAAGCCGCCCCCGCCCGACGTCGGCGGCAGCGCGGCCAAGGCCCCTGGCCGGGGCTGTGGAGACAAGTTCGAGGGATGGCCTCGGTACCCCGGGGCCGGGTGCGCCGTTCAGCGGACCTTGCCGGCCTTCCAGGCGTTCAGCAGGGTCTCATAGGCGATGGTTTCGCCCTTGGGCTTCTCGTTGGCCAGCTTGGCCCACGGTGCGCCCTTGTCGCTGAGCCACTTCTTGGCATCTTCCTTCTTGTTCAGCTTGGGCGCGCAATGGGCCATGCCGGCGCGCTCCAGGCGGGCCATCACCTGATCCATCTCTTCAGCCAGGTTGTCCATCGCGCCCTGCGGCGTCTTCTCGCCGGTCACCGCCTGGGCCACGTTCTTCCACCACAGCTGGGCCAGCTTGGGGTAGTCGGGCACATTGGTGCCGGTGGGCGTCCAGGCCACACGCGCCGGGCTGCGGTAGAACTCGATCAGGCCGCCGTACTTGGCCGCGTTCTTGGTGAAGTAGTCATGGCGGATGTCGCTGTCGCGGATGAAGGTCAGGCCGGTGATCGACTTCTTCAGGCTGGTGGTCTTGGCAGTGATGAACTGCGCATACAGCCAGGCCGCGGCCGTGCGGTTGGCGTCCTGGTCCTTGAAGAAGGTCCACGAGCCCACGTCCTGGTAGCCGTTCTGCATGCCCTGCTTCCAGTACGGACCGTTGGGGCCGGGGGCCATGCGCCACTTGGGTGAACCATCGGCGTTGACCACCGGCAGGCCGGCCTTGGTCATGTCGGCGGTGAAGGCGGTGTACCAGAAGATCTGCTGCGCGATCTGGCCCTGGGCCGGCACCGGGCCGGCTTCACCGAAGGTCATGCCGGTGGCTTCCTTGGGCGCGTACTTCTTCATCCAGTCGATGTACTTGGTCAGCGCATACACGGCGGCCGGCGAGTTGGTGGCGCCGCCGCGCGAGACCGAGGCCCCGACCGGAGTGCACTTGTCGTCGGCCACGCGGATGCCCCACTCGTCCACCGGCATGCCGTTGGGGATACCCTTGTCCGCGGTGCCGGCCATCGACAGCCAGGCGTCGGTGAAGCGCCAACCCAGCGACGGGTCCTTCTTGCCGTAGTCCATGTGGCCGTAGATCGGCTTGCCGTCGATGGACTTCACGTCATGGGTGAAGAACTCGGCGATGTCCTCATAGGCGCTCCAGTTCAGCGGCACGCCCAGGTCGTAGCCGTACTTGGCCTTGAACTTGTCCTTCAGGTCCTGGCGCGCAAACAGGTCGGCGCGGAACCAGTATAGGTTGGCGAACTGCTGGTCGGGCAGTTGGTACAGCTTGCCGTCCGGCGCCGTGGTGAAGCTGGTGCCGATGTAGTCCTTCAGGTCCAGCCCGGGGTTGGTGTATTCCTTGCCTGCACCGGCCATGTAGTCGGTGAGGTTCATGATCTTGCCGTAGCGGTAGTGGGTGCCGATCAGGTCGCTGTCGCTGATCCAGCCGTCGTAGATCGACTTGCCCGACTGCATCGAGGTCTGCAGCTTCTCGACCACGTCGCCTTCCTGGATCAGGTCATGCTTGACCTTGATGCCGGTGATCTCCTCGAAGGCCTTGGCCAGCGTCTTGCTCTCGTACTCGTGGGTGGTCAGGGTCTCGGAGACCACCGAGACCTCCTTCACGCCCTTGGCCTGCAGCTTCTTGGCGGCTTCGATGAACCACTTCAGCTCGGCCATCTGCTGGTCCTTGTTCAGCGTGGACGGCTGGAACTCGGCATCGATCCACTTCTTGGCCTCGGCCTCGCCGGCCCAGGACGGGCTGACGACGGCGACCATGGCGGCCAGGCCCAGCGCGGTGTAGCGCAGCTTCATCTCTCATCTCCTCATTGGTGTTTACCTCCCCGACGTGCCCTTGAAGGGTCACCACGGCCCCGGGGAGGCGCCGGGCCGGATCCCTTAAAAACCGGAAGCTCAGCCGCGGCGCATGACCCAGCCCAGCAGCCCGATCGACGCCACGAAGCTGATCCAGATGCTGGGCTCGGCGGCCAGGCCGAACCACTCGGCGAAGCGGCCGGCCAGGCCGATGAAGGCCAGGTTCAGGTAGGCCGCGCCCAGCAGGCCGATGAACAGCCGGTCACCGCGCGTGGTGGCGATCGGCAGAAAGCCCTTGCGCATCACCGTGGGCGACTTGATCTCCCACAGCGTCATGCCGACCAGCATCAGCGCGATCACGCTGAAGAACACCGCCACCGGCAGCGTCCAGACCATCCAATCAAACATCTCAGTCTCCAAAAATGCGCTGCACGCTGCAGCCCCTCGCCCGAACCCAGCGGCCGCCGCGGAACCGGCTTCGCCGGGCCGCTGGCGGCGCCCCCTGGGGGGAGCGCCGAAGGCGCTTCGGGGGGGTCACACTCTCCCCATGGCGAAGCCTTTGGCGATGTAGTGGCGCACGAACCAGATCACGATGGCGCCGGGCACGATGGTCAGCGTGCCGGCGGCGGCCAGGGTGGCCCAGTCCATGCCGCTGGCGCTGACGGTGCGCGTCATCGTGGCCACGATGGGCTTGGCGTTGACGCTGGTCAGCGTGCGCGCCAGCAGCAGCTCGACCCAGCTGAACATGAAGCAGAAGAACGCCGCCACGCCCACGCCGGCCTTGATCAGCGGCAGGAAGATGGTCAGGAAGAAGCGCGGGAAGCTGTAGCCGTCGATGTAGGCCGTCTCGTCGATCTCGCGCGGGATGCCGCTCATGAAACCTTCCAGGATCCACACCGCCAGCGGCACGCTGAACACCAGGTGCGCCATGGCCACTGCGATGTGCGTGTCCATCAGCCCCAGCGTGGTGTAGAGCTGGAAGAAGGGCAGCAGGAACACCGCCGGCGGCGTCATGCGGTTGGTCAGCAGCCAGAAGAACAGGTGCTTGTCGCCGAGGAAGCTGTAGCGGCTGAAAGCGTAGGCCGCCGGCAGCGCCACCACCAGCGTGACCACCATGTTGATGGCCACGTAGATCAGGCTGTTGATGTAGCCCGAGTACCAGGACGCGTCGGTGAAGATCCGGGCGTAGTTGGCCCAGGTGAAGTGCTGCGGCAGCAGCGAGAAGCTGGCCAGGATCTCCTCGTTGGTCTTGAAGCTCATGTTGACCATCCAGTAGATGGGCAGCAGGGCGAACAGGATGTAGGCGATCAGGAAGACCGTGCGCTTCTGGAAGCGTTGCTCAGCCATGGCCGGCCTCCGCGTTGTCGGCCGTGCCCACGCGCTGCATCCAGGTGTAGAGGATGAAGCACATCAGCAGGATGATGAGGAAGTAGATCAGCGAGAAGGCCGCGGCCGGGCCCAGGTCGAACTGGCCCACCGCCTTCTGCGTCAGGAACTGGCTGAGGAAGGTGGTGGCATTGCCCGGCCCGCCGCCCGTCAGCACGAAGGGCTCGGTGTAGATCATGAAGCTGTCCATGAAGCGCAGCAGCACCGCGATCATCAGCACGCCGCGCATCTTGGGCAGCTGGATGTAGCGGAACACCGCGAACTTGCTGGCGCCGTCGATGCGCGCGGCCTGGTAGTAGGCGTCGGGGATGCTGCGCAGCCCGGCGTAGCCCAGCAGCGCCACCAGCGGCGTCCAGTGCCACACGTCCATCACCAGCACGGTGAGCCAGGCGTCGCGGGCGTTGCCGGTGTAGCTGTAGTCGATGCCCAGCTGCTGCAGCGCGGCGCCCAGCAGCCCGATGTCGGCCCGGCCGTAGATCTGCCAGATGGTGCCCACCACGTTCCACGGGATCAGCAGCGACAGCGCCACCACCACCAGCACCGCACTGCTCTTCCAGCCGGTGGCCGGCATGCTCAGCGCCAGCCCGATGCCCAGCGGGATCTCCACCGCCAGCACCGCCAGCGAGAAGGTGATCTGCCGCAGCAGGGCCTCGTGCAGCTCGCTGTCGCGCATCACCGCGGCAAACCATTCGGTGCCGACGAACACCCGCCGGTCGGGCGAGATGATGTCCTGCACCGAGTAGTTCACCACCGTCATCAGCGGCAGCACGGCCGAGAAGGCCACGCACAGGAACACCGGCAGCACCAGCCACCAGGCCTTCTGGTTGACGGGCTTCATGCGGCCACTCCGATGTTGATCAAGGTCTCGTCCTCGGCATAAAAGCAGGTGTGCGCGCCCAGCAGGCCCAGCCGCACGGCATCGCCCACGCGCGGGGCGCGGGCCTCGGGGTTCAGGCGCAGGCGCACGGTGTGTGTGTCACCCGGCGCGGCCGGGGTGGCCAGCGTGGCGGTGATCAGCCAGTAGGTGCCCACGTCCTGCGCCTGCACCACCGTGGCCGGCAGCGCGCCGGGCGCACCGTCGGCGGCCAGCGTCACGTACTCGGGCCGCACGCCCAGCGTGGTGGCGCCGGCCGGCGCACCGGGCAGCAGCGCCGCCGGCAGGAAGTTCATGCCCGGGGAGCCGATGAAGTGGCCGACGAAACGGTGCGCCGGCCGCTCGAACAGCGCGTCGGCCGAGCCCACCTGCACCGCCTTGCCGCGGGTCATCACCACCACCTGGTCGGCGAAGGTCAGGGCCTCGACCTGGTCGTGGGTGACGTAGATCAGCGTGAGCTTCAGCTCGTGGTGGATCTGCTTGAGCTTGCGCCGCAGCTGCCACTTCAGGTGCGGGTCGATCACCGTCAGCGGCTCGTCGAACAGCACGGCCGAGACGTCCTCGCGCACCAGTCCGCGGCCCAGGCTGATCTTCTGCTTGGCGTCGGCGCTCAGGCCAGCGGCGCGGGTGTTCAGCTGGCCGCTCATCTCCAGCATCTCGGCGATCTGGCCGACGCGCGCCTTGATCCTGTCAGTGGCCACGCCGCGGTTCTTCAGCGGGAAGGCCAGGTTCTCGGCCACCGTCATGGTGTCGTAGATGACCGGGAACTGGAACACCTGGGCGATGTTGCGCGCCTGCGGCGTCTGGCGCGTCACGTCGTCGCCACCGAAGTGCACCGTGCCGTGCGACGGCTGCACCAGGCCCGAGATGATGTTGAGCATGGTGGTCTTGCCGCAGCCCGAGGGGCCGAGCAGCGCATAGGCGCCACCGTCGTCGAAGACCATCTTCAGCGGCGTCAGCGCGTAGTCGCTGTCGCGCTGCGGGTTGGGCTTGTAGCTGTGCGCCAGGTCGAGGGTGATGCGGGCCATGTCAGGTCCTCTCGTGGCGGGTGGGCGCCAGCTTGAGCAGGCCGTCGCCGCCGAAGACATAGGCCTGTGCCGGGTCCAGGTACAGCGTGATCGCCGCGCCCAGGTCGAAGAAGTGCACGCCGCTGAGCTGCGCCACCAGCTCACCGGCGGCGGTGGCCACGTGCACGAAGGTGTCCGAGCCGGAGATCTCGGCCAGCTCCACCACGCCGGGCAGGGCGATGTCGCCGGGGCGCTGGGCCACGCGCAGCGCGCTGGCGCGCAGGCCGATGGTGGTGTCGGGCGTGGCCGCCGGCAGCATCAGGCCCAGCCGCGGTGCGCCGCCAGCCAGCAGGTTCATCGGCGGGTCGCTGAAGGCGCGGGCCACGCGGATCGACACCGGGCGGTGGAAGACCTCGGCCGTGGGGCCGTACTGCAGCAGTTCACCGCCGTCCATCACCGCCGTCCAGCCGCCCAGCAGCAGGGCCTCGGTGGGCTCGGTGGTGGCATAGACCACGGTGGAGTTGCCGGCGGCGAACAGCGCCGACAGCTCGTCGCGCAGCTCTTCGCGCAGCTTGTAGTCGAGGTTGACCAGCGGCTCGTCGAGCAGCATCAGCGGTGCGTCCTTGGCCAAGGCGCGGGCCAGGGCCACGCGCTGCTGCTGGCCGCCGGACAGCTCGGCCGGCAGGCGCTTGAGGAACGGGTCGATGTGCAGCTTCTCGGCCAGCGCCTGCACCCGCTGCGCGATGGCGGCCTTGTCCATCCCGCCGCGCAGCTTCAGCGGCGAGGCGATGTTGTCGGCCACCGTCATCGACGGGTAGTTGATGAACTGCTGGTAGACCATGGCCACGTTGCGCTGGCGCACCGGCTGGCCGGTGACGTCCTGGCCGTCGACACGCACGCGGCCCGCGCTGGGCACGTCCAGCCCGGCCATCAGCCGCATCAGCGTGGTCTTGCCGGCCTGGGTGGCGCCCAGCAGCACGCTGACCGTGCCCGGCTGCAGCGCCAGGTCGAGCGGGTACAGGTGCGTGGCCGCCCCGACCTTGTGCTCGAGGCGTTCGAGCGTCAGTTGCATGCGGTCTCCGGATCGGTGTTGTTCTGGTGCTCAGGGTGGCGCGCGGCCCACCAGCGGGCCACGTCGGCGCGCTGCGCGGCGCTCAGGTGCAGGCCCAGCTTGGTGCGGCGCCACAGCACGTCGTCGGCGCTGCGCGCCCACTCGTGGCGGTGCAGGTAGTTCAGCTCGGCGGCGTACAGGCCCGGGGCCACCTCGTCGCCCAGGCCGGCCGCACCGGCGCCGTCCACCAGCAGCGTGACGCGGCTGCCGTAGCAGCGCGCCCAGCGCGCGCGCACCGGCGCGGGCACCTGCGGCAGGCGCTGCGCCAGCGCATCGATGAAGCGGCGCATGTCGGTGTCCGGGCGCTGCGGCGCGCCGATGGTGGCCGACAGGTCGCCGCCGGGCAGCAGCGCGCGGTCGGTCCAGGCCGGGCGGGCCTCGCCCAGGCGCTGCACCAGGCCGTCGGCGGCCTCCTCGGCCAGCTTGCGGAAGGTGGTGATCTTGCCGCCCCACACCGACAGCAGGGGCGCCACAGAAGACCCCGGATGCGCTGCGCGCTTCCCACCCGAGGGGGGCGGCACGCCTTGGGGCGGCCCGGCGGCGAGCCCGTCTTCGTCGAACTCCAGCAGGTAGTCGCGCGTCACCGCCGATGCGTCGCCCGACTCGTCGTCCAGCAGCGGGCGCACGCCGGCGTAGCTCCATACCACGTCGGCCGGCAGCACCGGCTTGGCGAAGTAGCGGCTGGCCTGGGCGCAGAGGTAGCCGATCTCGTCGGCGTCGATGCGTGCGCTGCCGGGCGCGCCGTCAATCTCGACGTCGGTGGTGCCGATCAGCGTGAAGTCGCCCTCGTAGGGGATGGCGAAGATGATGCGCTTGTCGGGGTTCTGGAAGATGTAGGCGTGGTCGTGGTCAAACAGCTTCTTGACCACGATGTGGCTGCCCTTGACCAGGCGCAGCGACCGCGCACTCTGGAGCCGCACCCGGTCGCGCAGGAAGGCGCCGGTCCACGGGCCGGCGGCGTTGACCAGCGCCCGCGCCCTCACCTGCACCGGCGCGCCGCCGGCCGGGCGCAGCGTGGCGCGCCAGCCGTCGGCGTCACGCTCGGCCTGCTCGCAGCGGCAGCGTGTCAGGATGGTGGCACCGCGCTCGGCGGCGTCCACCGCGTTGAGCACCACCAGCCGCGCATCGTCGACCCAGCCGTCGCTGTAGACGAAGCCGCGGGTGTAGGCGCCCTTCAGCGGCGCACCGGCGGGGTGGCGGCGCAGGTCGACGGTGGTGCTGCCGGGCAGCCACTCGCGCTTGGCCAGGTGGTCGTAGAGGAACAGGCCGATGCGCACCATCCACACCGGGCGCATCGACGGGTCGTGCGGCATCACGAAGCGCAGCGGCCACATGATGTGCGGCGCGCTGCGCAGCAGCCGCTCGCGCTCGGCCAGCGCCTTGCGCACCAGGTTGAACTCGTAGTACTCGAGGTAACGCAGCCCGCCGTGGATCAGCTTGGTGGACGAGGACGAGGTGTGCTGCGCCAGGTCGTCCTGCTCGCACAGCAGCACCTTCAGGCCGCGGCCGGCCAGGTCGCGGGCGATGCCGGCGCCATTGATGCCGCCACCCACCACCAGCACGTCGCAGGACGTGGGCACGGCAGGTGGCTGGGGCGCGGCCGCGCCCGTGATTGGCTCGATCAACCTCATCTCCTCGGCACCGGGTGGACATGGCGCGCAGCCTGGGGCCGCTGTGCGCTGCGTGATGTTCGTTTTTGCGTTATTGTGTTCGCTTCTTTTCTTTTGTATCCGATAGCGAACCCAAACGCAAGCCGACAATCCCTGACCGCACCCGATGGAACTTCGGCTAACCTCAGGCCGAACCTGGCAGCCTGAGCAGTCGACACGTCGTGAGCGCCCTGACCCCCAACCCGCGCCAGGCCGGCGTGCTGGACACCGTGCGCGAGCTGGGCTCGGTCACCGTCGAAGCCCTGGCCGAGCGCTTCGGCGTGACGCTGCAGACGGTGCGGCGCGACGTGAAGCTGCTGTCCGACGCCGGCCTGCTGGCGCGCTTCCACGGTGGCGTGCGGCTGCCGGCCAGCACCACCGAAAACATCGCCTACCGCCAGCGCCAGCAGCTCAACGACGACGCCAAGCGCCACATCGCCCGCGCGGTGGCGGCCCGGGTGCCCGAGGGCTGCAGCCTGATCCTGAACATCGGCACCACCACCGAGGCGGTGGCGCGCGAGCTGCTGCAGCACCGCGGCCTGCGCGTGATCACCAACAACCTGAACGTGGCCGCCATCCTCAGCGACAACCCCGACTGCGAGGTGATCGTGGCCGGCGGCCTGGTGCGCCAGCGCGACCGCGGCATCATCGGCGAGGCCACGGTCGAGTTCATCGGCCAGTTCCGCGTTGACATCGGCCTGATCGGCATCTCCGGCATCGAGGCCGACGGCACGCTGCGCGACTTCGACTACCGCGAGGTCAAGGTGGCGCAGGCCATCATCCGCGCCAGCCGCCAGGTCTGGCTGGCCGCCGACCACAGCAAGTTCAACCGCCCGGCGATGGTCGAGGTGGGCCGGCTCGACCAGGTCGATTCGCTGTTCACCGACAGCGCGCCACCGCCGCCCTTCGAGGCCCTGCTGGCCGAGGCCGGCGTGAGCTGCGTGATCGGCGATGACCGCCATGCCGCCGCAGACCCTGGAGACAAGCCATGAGCCACATCCTCGCCCTCGACCAGGGCACCAGCAGCTCGCGCAGCATCGTGTTCGACGCGGCCGGCCGCATCGTGGCGATGGCCCAGCGTGAGTTCCGCCAGATCTACCCCCAGCCCGGCTGGGTGGAGCATGACCCCGAGGAGATCTGGCAGACCCAGCTGGCCACCGCGCAGCAGGCCATCGCCCAGGCCGGGCTGACGGCGCGCGACATCAAGGCCATCGGCATCACCAACCAGCGCGAGACCACGGTGGTGTGGAACCGCCGCACCGGCCAGCCCATCCACAACGCCATCGTCTGGCAGGACCGGCGCGGCGAGCCGCTGTGCGCGCAGCTGCGCGAGCATGGCCATGCCGAGCAGATCCGCCGCAGCACCGGCCTGGTGGTGGACGCCTACTTCTCGGCCACCAAGATCCGCTGGATCCTGGACCACGTCAGCGGCGCGCACATCGCCGCGGCCCACGGCGACCTGGCCTTCGGCACCATCGACAGCTGGCTTCTCTACAAGCTGACCGGCGGCCATGTGCACGCCACCGACGTCAGCAACGCGTCGCGCACCATGCTGTTCGACATCCGCCACAACGTCTGGGACCACGAACTGCTCAAGCTGCTGCACGTGCCCGACAGCCTGCTGCCGGCGGTGCACCCCAGCAGCCATGTCTTCGGCGAGACCGATGCGGCGCTGCTGGGCGCCGCCATCCCGGTGGCCGGCATGGCGGGTGACCAGCAGAGCGCGTTGTTCGGCCAGGCCTGCTTCAAGGCCGGGCTGGCCAAGAACACCTACGGCACCGGCTGCTTCATGCTGATGCACACCGGCGAGCACTTCCGCGTCAGCCAGAACGGGCTGATCACCACCGCCGCCGCGCAACCGGCGGCCGGCCGGCCGGAGTTCGCCCTGGAGGGCAGCGTGTTCATCGGCGGCGCGGTGGTGCAGTGGCTGCGCGACGGCCTCAACGCCATCAAGGCCAGCAGCGAGGTGCAGGCCCTGGCCGAAAGCGTGCCGGACGCCGGCGGCGTGATGTTCGTGCCGGCCTTCACCGGCCTGGGCGCGCCCTACTGGGATGCCCAGGCGCGTGGCACCATCACCGGCCTGACGCGTGGCAGCACGGTGGCCCACATCGCCCGCGCGGCGCTGGAGAGCATCGCCTTCCAGAGCGCGGCCCTGCTGCAAGCCATGAGCCGCGACGCGGCGGCCGCCGGTGGCAGCGCCGTGGAGGAGCTGCGCGTGGACGGCGGCGCCTGCGTCAACAACCTGCTGATGCAGTTCCAGGCCGACCTGCTGGGCATTCCGGTGGTGCGACCGCAGGTCACCGAAACCACCGCGCTGGGCGCCGCCTACCTGGCGGGCCTGGCCACCGGGGTCTTCAAGGACCTCGATGCGCTGTCCGCGCTGTGGCAGGCGGAGCGCCGCTTCCACCCGACGATGCCCCGCGACCGCGCCCAGGCGCTGATGGGTGAATGGGCGCACGCGGTGCGCCAGGCATCTGCCAGCTGACGGCGCTTTGCTGCCTGTTGTTCTTCTTGCTGGTAGCGGTCGTTCGTGGGTTGGCGCGGTCGCGCCGGGCCGGGTAACCGGCTGCCTCGGCCAAGCGAAAGACCCACGAACGTCTGCTCAAGCAAACACAACCAAGGCAACAACGCGCCGCAAAGCGCCCTGGGCCATCCAGACTGTCACCCTGGCGCCGCCACCCTGTGGCGATCGGCGGCATGCTCGGTCCCCAGGCCAAACCAACCGAGACGACACCATGCTTTCCACCCGACTCGACGGCAAGCGCATCCTGCTGACCCAGGCCCGGGACTTCATGGGCCCGGCGCTCACCGAGGTCTTCAGCCGCCAGGGCGCCACCGTGATCGCCGACGACAGCCCGCTGGCCGACGACCCGGCACGGCCGGCCGCCATCGTGGCCGCCGCCGGCCAGGTCGACGTGCTGATCGTGCACCTGGCGCTACCGGCCCCCTCGACCCCAGCGGCCGACGTCGGCGACGCCGAATGGCGCAACGTGTTCGCCCACCTGGTCGACCCGATGCCACGCCTGGTGGCGGCGGTGCTGCCGCAGATGCAGGCGCGTGGCGCCGGCCGCATCCTGCTGATGGGCAGTGCCGGCGCGCTGCGTGGCCAGAAGCGCACCGCCAGCTACAGCGCGGCGCGCGGTGCGCAGCTGGCCTATGTGCAATCGGTGGGGCTGGAACTGGCGCCGCAGGGCATCCAGCTCAACGCCATCGCGCAGAACTTCGTCGACAACCCCACCTACTACGGCCCGGCCGTGCAGGCCAACCCCCGCTTCCAGGAACGCCTCAAGCGCGAGGTGCCGCTGGGCCGGCTGGTGTCGGCCGAGGAAGACGCGCTGTTCGCCGCCTACCTGTGCAGCGACGCCGCGGCCTGCTTCGTCGGCCAGGTGTTCCCGGTCAGCGGCGGCTGGGCGGTGCGCTGAGCCTCCGCGCCCGTCCGGTTGTGGGAACTGTCCGACACGACACCGCGCCCACCGCCGATGGCCCGGCGTGGGCGCCGCGTGCATGATCGGCTGGTCCCCGTCCCCTGCCGGCCTTGTCCATGCGCGCCCTCAAGACCTACCTCGTCGAAGACAGTCCGGTCATCCGCGAAAACCTGATCGCCACGCTGGAAGAGCTGGTGGCGGTGAACGTCGTCGGCAGCGCGGCCGACGAAGGCAGTGCGCGCCTGTGGCTGACCGGGCCGAACCATGCGGTGGACCTGGTGATCATCGACATCTTCCTCAAGGCCGGCTCGGGCCTGGGCGTGCTGCAAGCGGCCCATGCGCTGCCGCATCCGCCCACGCTGGTGGTGCTGAGCAACTACGCCACGCCCGACATCCGGCGCAAGTGCCTGGCACTCGGCGCCGACCGGGTGTTCGACAAGTCCAACGAGATCGACGCGCTGATCCAGTACTGCGGTCACCTGGCCCGCGGCGAGGTGGCCGGCGGCAGCCTGGGTGCGGCCGATTGAGCCGGCACCCGGCCCGGCAGGCCCGGTTACTGGATCAGGCCGTTCTTCAGCGCGTAGTAGGTCAGGTCGCTGTTGGAGGCCAGGCCCATCTTCTCCATCACCCGGCTGCGGTAGGTGCTGACGGTCTTGACGCTCAGCGACAGGCTTTCGGCCAGGTGGCCGATGGTCTCGCCGCGGGCCAGGTGCAGAAAGACCTGCAGTTCACGCTCGGACAGCTGCTCGTGCGGCAGCTGGTCGGCGGTGCCACCTCCCCCCAGGCCCTCGGCCAGGCGCTCGGCCACGCCCGCGGTGATGTACTTGCGGCCACGCGCCACGGTGCGGATGGCACGCACGATCTCGTCCGGGTCGCAGTCCTTGTTCAGGTAGCCGCTGGCGCCCTGGCGCAGCAAGGTGGTGGCGTAGTGCGACTCGGGAAACCCGCTGAGGATCAGCACCGGCAGGTCCGGCGCGCGCGCGCGGATGGCCGCCAGCGCGTCCACCCCGCTCTGGTCGGGCATGTTGATGTCCATCACCACCACGTCGACCTCGCCCTGGCGCACGATGTCCAGCGCATCGCGGCCGTTGGCGGCCTCGGCCACCACCGCCAGGTCGGCGTGGTCGGCAAAAAACTGGCGCAGGCCGGCGCGCACGATGGCATGGTCGTCGACGATGGCAATTCGGATCATGGGGTTCCTCGGCGTGCCACGCCACATGATCACATGCTTTGCACGGGGGCCTGAAGCCATGGACATGTTCACCGTCGTCAAGCGCAACCCGTTTGTCCTGCCGCTGGCCCTGGCGGCGGCGGTGGCCATGGTGCTGGTCAACGAGGGCGCCTACTGGGGCGCGGTGGGCACGCTGGACGAGCTGGGCACCATGGGCCAGGCGCGCACCAGCATCCAGGGCCTGAGCCAGGGCGTGCTCGACGCCGAGACCGGCCAGCGCGGCTACCTGCTGACCGGCCGCCAGGAGTACCTCGGCCCCTACCACCAGGCGCTGCAGCACATCGACGCGTCCTTCGCCTTCCTGAACCGCTACTACGCACCGCAGCCGGAATCGATGGCCTTGCTGGCCCAGCTGCAGGCGCTGACCCGCACCAAATTGTCCGAGCTGGCCGAGACCATCCGCGTGCAGGACCAGGGCCGCACCGACCTGGCCAAGGAGCTGCTGCTCAGCGACATCGGCAAGGAGAAGATGGAGGCCATCCGCGCGCTCGGCGCCGAGTTGCTCAGCCACGAGACCCAGAACGTGGCCACCAGCCGGGCGGCGGTCTACCGCACCCTGCTGCTGGGCCGCGCCGGTGTGGCCCTGCTGACGGCCTGCAGCCTGGTGGCCCTGATGATGTACCTGCGCCAGCGCGCCGCGCTGGAGCGCCAGCAGCGGGTGCAACAGGACCTGGTGCAGGCCGAGCGCGACCGGCTGGAGGTGGAGGTGGCCCGGCGCACCGAGCAGCTCACCGAGCTGACCCGCCACCTGCAGACCGCACGCGAGGACGAACGCAGCCGCCTGGCGCGTGACCTGCACGACGAGCTGGGGGCCCTGCTGACGTCGGCCAAGCTCGATGCGGCGCGCATCCGCTCGCGCCTGGGCGGCACCGCACCCGAGGCCCAGGAGCGCCTGGCCCACCTGGTGGAGACACTCAACAGCGGCATCGCGCTGAAGCGCCGCATCATCGAGGACCTGCGGCCGTCGGCGTTGAGCAATCTGGGCCTGGTGGCCACGCTGGAAATCCTGAGCCGCGAGTTTTCCGAGCAGTCGGGCACCGTGGTGCACACCACGCTGGCGCCGGTGCCGCTGGAACCCGATGCCGAGCTGGTGGTCTACCGGCTGGTGCAGGAGGCCATCACCAACATCAGCAAATACGCGCGGGCGCGGCAGGTCTGGGTCAGCCTGGCGGTGCAGGACGACCGGGTGCACGTGGTGGTGCGCGACGACGGCATCGGCTTCGACACCACGGTGCAACCCAAGTCGGCGCATGGCCTGCTGGGCATGCGCTACCGGGTGGAGGCCGAAGGCGGCACGCTGGCCGTGGTGTCGGCGCCCACGCAGGGCACGCAGATCCGCGTCTCGCTGCCCGCGTCGGGCCCCCGCGAACCAGCGCCCGCCGGGGCCTGAGCGGCGCCGGTCGCACGCCCCGCGGGGCTGTCGGCGGCGTCCTACACGCTGTCCCGGGCTCGGCCGACAACAGCGCGGCGAGCCGGCCTATCGCCAGCCACGGCCGCAAAACCCACACTGGACCTGTCGCAGCACACGGGGCTGCGAACCCCGGGGAAGCCGGGGCGCTGCGTCACCCGCTCAACAGGAGATTCAACATGCTGCACTACGCCGTCGTCTTTTTCGTCATCGCCCTGATCGCCGCCGTGTTCGGCTTCGGCGGTATTGCGGCCAGCGCGGTGGGCATCGCCAAAGTGCTCTTCGTGGTCTTCGCGGTGCTGGCCGTGGCCAGCTTCCTGTTCGGCCTGATCCGCTAGCGCGGGCGCCCACCGCGCCCACCGTTCCCGTTCCTTGTCCCTTCCCTTGTTCACCAGGAGATTCACCATGAACATCCGCACCACCCTTGCCGCCACCCTCACCGCCGTCGCCCTGCTCACCACCGCCGGCTGCGCCGTCACCCGCGGCCAGGAGACGGTGGGCGCCTATGTGGACGACACCGCCATCACCACCGCGGTGAAGGCCCGCTTCGTCGAGCACAAGGACGTGGATGCCGCCAGCATCACCGTCGAGACGCTCAACGGCACGGTGATGCTGGCCGGCTTCGCCAAGAACATGACCGAGAAGGAGACCGCCGGTCGCATCGCCCAGGGGGTCAAGGGCGTCAAGGCCGTGAAGAACGAGATCGCCGTGCGCTCCTGAACCCACGACGCGGCCATGCCCCAACCCGCACTGCCACCCGCACCGTCACCCGCCGGCGCGCCTGCGGCGGCCAGTGCCGAGACCCGGCTGATCGCATTGCTGGCCGTGGTGGCCGCGCTGTGGTGGGGCCAGCGTTTCCTGATCCCGGTGGTCGCCGGGCTGATGCTGGCGATGCTGGTGATGCCGCTCACCACCTGGCTGCAGGCCGGCCTGCGCAGCGCCGCGGCCGCCACCGTGCTGAGCCTGACGGTGGTGATCGGCGCGCTGTCGGCCGGCGCCCTGGCCTTCGGCGGCCAGCTGCTGCGGGTGGCTGAGCGCTCGCCGGAGATGATCAGCATGGCGGCGCAGCAGCTGGCCGACCACGACCCCGCCGTCGACTCGCTGCTCAAGCGCGCCCGCGACGCGCTGCAGCAGCTGGACCGCGCGGCCGACCGCATGGTGGCCAGCGACAGCGTGGCTCGGCCGCCACGCCGCGCGGCCGCCGCGGCCGCAGCAGCCGCCGCCGCCTCGGCCGCCGCCCCGAACAACAGCATCACCACCGGCGCCACCGTGGCCCTGCGCGAGACCGCCGTCACCGGCTCCGGCGCCCTGCTGGGCCTGGCCGGCCAGCTGGGCATCGTCTTTTTCGTCGCGTTCTTCGTGCTGACCGGTGGCGCGCCGCTGTCCGAGCGCCTGCTCGGCCTGTGGGCGGGCCAGCCCGGGCGCCAGGACCGCGCCTGGCGCACGCTGCGGGAATGTGCGCGCCAGATCCGGCTCTACGCCGGCGTGCTGCTGGTCACCAACACCGTGCTGGGCTTGCTGGTGTGGCTGGCCTTCACGCTGGCCGGCCTGCCCGACGCGGCCGGCTGGGGCGTCACCGCGGCGGTGCTGCACCTGGTGCCCTACCTGGGCATGGCCCTGCTCACCGGCCTGGGTGCGGCCGAGACCTTTCTGGCCCAGGGCTCGGTGGGGGCGGCGCTGGGCATGGCGGGCTTTCTGGTGCTGCTGTCCACGCTGATCGGCACCCTGGTCACCGCCTGGCTGCAGGCCCGGGCGGCCAAGATGAACCCGGCCGCGGTGTTCATCGGCCTGGTGTTCTGGGGCGCGCTGTGGGGTGTCTGGGGCCTGTTCCTGGGCCCGGCCCTGGTGGTGCTGCTGAAGGTGCTGGCCGAGCAGTGGCCGGCCGGCCAGGCACTGGCCCGGCTGATGCGCGGCTGATGCGCGGCTGAGGCCTTGGCCGGGGCGGGCCGCCCCGCCGCTCACCACACCAGCGGGTGCACCTGGTACAGCAGGGCCAGCTCGCGGTAGACCGCCGGCGCCTCGGCGGCCAGGGCCTGCGGCCGCTCGAAGAACAGCTCGCACACCACGGCAAAGAACTCGGCCGGGTCGGTGGCCGCGTAGTCGCTGATCAGCGCCGAGGGCTGGCGCTGCAGCTGGGCGAAGGCGGCGGCCATCACCGCGTCCCAGCGCTGGCGGTCGGCGCGGCGCGGCCGCCAGGGCCGGCCGTCGGCCACGCCCTTGTCCTGGTCGACCTGGTGGGCAAACTCGTGCAGCACCACATTACGGCCATCGGCCGGGTCGGCCGCGCCGGCCAGCACTTCGGCCCAGGACAGGATCACCTGGCCCCGGGCCCAGGACTGGCCGGCCAGCGCCTGGCGCTGCTCGTGCACCACGCCGCCGGCCTGCGGTTGCAGCGCGTCGACGACAAAGGCGCCGGGGTAGACCAGCACCTGGCGCAGGCGCGGGAAGTAGTCGGGCCGCGGCTGGCCCAGCAGCAGCAGGCAGGCCTGGGCGGCGATGGTCACGCGCAACTCGTCGGTGATGGCCTGGCCACGGCAGCCGATGAAGGCCTTTTCGGCCAGGAACACCTGCAGATGGCCCTTGAGCTGGCGCTGCAGGTCGGCCGGCAGCCGCGCCACCGCCGGCACGCGCCGGCGCAGGATGCGCCGCCACTCGGCCGGCAGCGGGCGCTGGCGCAGGCGGGCGCGGCGGCGCTCGGCCCAGCGCGGCTGCAGCAGCAGCGCCGTCGCACCCAGCAGCGAAAACAACACCAGCAGCAGCAGCGGCAGCGCGGCAGAGAAGGCAGAGGTGGTTTCGCTCACCCACGGCAGATGGCCCCGCGGCGCGCGGCTTCAAGCCTTGGTTCGTGGGGGGCGTGGCGCGCCGCCCAGTGCCCGACCGATCGCGCCGGGCGGCCTGGCCGGTCCCCGGCGCAGTACCGGCAGCAATCCCCCTGCCGGGCATCGCTCGGGCCGCGTCCCGGCCGACAGGATGGCGACGACCGACGGACGGCATTGACGAGGCGGGCAGGCCTGGCCACCATGGCGCATCGTCGGGCCCCTGCCCCACCAGGCGGCAGACCCGTGGGTCAGGCCTGGCCTGCGCTGGGCGGCCTGGCCCAGGACGCCCTTCAGCGCTTTCAAGGACGTTTCATGGCTGAGAGCGACCAGGTGTTTGCGGGCTCGATCCCGAAGTTCTACGACACCCTGATGGTCCCGCTGATCTTCGAGGCCTATGCCGCCGACCTGGCGCAGCGGGTCGCGGCGTATTCGCCCGGCTCGGTGCTGGAGACGGCCGCCGGCAGCGGCGTGGTCACGCGGGCGCTGACGCCAAGACTGCGCGACGACGCGCGCTACGTGGTGACCGACCTCAACCAGCCCATGCTCGACTATGCCGCCACCCGGCAGGGGGTCGATCACCGCATCGAATGGCGGCAGGCGGACGCGCTGGCCCTGCCGTTCGAAACGGCCTCGTTCGACGTCGTCTGCTGCCAGTTCGGCGCGATGTTTTTCCCCGACCGGGTCGCCGGCTATGCCGAGGCGCGGCGCGTGCTGAGGCCGGGTGGGCGCTTGGTCTTCAGTGTCTGGGACCGCATCGAAGAGAACGCCTTTGCAGACGACGTCACCCACGCCGTCGCCACGGTGTTTCCGCAGGACCCACCAAGATTCCTCGCCCGCACGCCGCACGGTTACCACGACATCGCCTTGATCCGCGCGGAATTGCGCGGCGCAGGGTTCAACGACCTCCAGATCGAGACGCACGAGAAGCTGAGTCGCTCACCTTCGGCACACCATGCCGCCACCGCCTATTGCCAGGGAACGCCGCTGCGCAGCGAAATCGAGGCACGTGACGCCAGCCTGCTGCAGCGGGCCACCGAGTGTGCGACGGCGGCGATCGCCCGCCGCCACGGCGAAGGGCCGGTGGCCGGCAAGATCCAGGCGCATGTGATCGTGGCCACGCCATAACCGAGCCCCGGCGCCCGGCCGTGGCAGGCCCGGCCCACGCCGCCCGACCTACGCCACCCGCTACCGGCCCGGCTTGCGCAGCCCCGGCTGCTCCAGATCCAGCTCGGCCATCGTCAGCCGCAGCGCCTTGGGCTCGGCGGCGGCGGCCAGGCCGGCGCCAGCGGCACCCAGGTCGCCCACCACCACCGCGCGCAGCGCACCGGCCGTCCAGTGCTGGCGGGCAAACGCCTGCACCTGGGCCGGGGTGACGGCCAGCAGGCCGGGCACCTGCTCGGCCAGGTCGGCCAGCGGCCGGCCCTGGGCCAGCTGGCCGACCAGCACCGCCGACAGCCCGGCGGTGGTCTCCAGCCGGCGGGCGAAGCTGCCCACCAGGGTGGCCTGGCGCGCGGCCAGTTCGTCGGCCGCCGGCGGCGCGTCGGCCAGGCGGGTGATCTCGCCACGCAGCAGCTGCAGCGCCAGCGCCGCCGTGGGGTGGTTGGTCTGGGTGGACGCGGTGAACATGCCACCCGGCACAAAGGCCTCGGCGGCGCTGAAGGCGCCGTAGCTCAGGCCACGCTTGATGCGCACCTCCTGGTTCAGGCGCGCCGAGTAGCCGCCGCCCAGCACCGCATTGGCCACCTGGGCGATGCGCCGATCAGCGCTGCCGCTGGCCACGAAGGGCGCGGCCACCGCCACGCCGCTCTGGCCGGCACCCGGCAGGTCGATCAGCACCAGCGGCGCGTCGATGGGTGCGGGCGGCGCCAAGGCCAGCTCGGGCGCAGGATTGGCCGGCGCACGCCAGTCGCCCAGCAGGCGCTGGGCCAGGGCCTGGGCGCGCTCGGGCGTGACATCGCCGGCCAGCACCAGGGCCACCCGGTCAGGCCGCACCCAGGCCGACTGGAAGGCCTGCAGGTCACTGCGCTGCAGGCGCTGCACCGCCGCCGGCGGCGCCACCGCGCCGTGCGGCGTGGCGCCCCAGAAGGCACGGCGCAGCGCCAGCGCGGCCACCTCGCCGGGGTTGCCGTAGCTCACACGCAGGCTGTCCAGCACCTGGGCGCGGGCGCGCTCCAGCTCGTCGGCGGCCAGCAGCGGGCGGCGCAGCACGTCGGCCATCAGCGCCAGGGCCTCGTCCAGCCGCGGGCTGGTGACGGTCATGCCCAGGGTGCTGGCGCCCCAGGCGCTGCGGGCGTCCAGCGCGCTGCCCAGGGCCTCGGCCTGGCGCGCCAGTTCGGCCGCCGGCACCGGGCGGCCACCGCGCAGCGCGCCCTTGGGCCACAGGGTGGTGGTCATCGCCGCCACGCCGGGGCGGCCGGGCGGGTCGGCCTCGGCACCGGCGCGCACCAACAGGGTGATGCTGACCACCGGCAATGCCGGGCGTGGCGCCACCACCCCCTTCAGCCCGTTGGCCAAGGTGAACTCGTGCAGCGTGGGCAGCACCAGCGGCCGCGGGGCCTGGGCCGGTGGCGGTTCATCCACCCCGGGTTCGGCACGCAGCGCGGCGGGCAGCAGGGGCAGCAAGCCCAGCGCCAGGGTGGCGCGGCGGCGTGGCAGAGAGGTCGGGATCGTCGAGCTCAGGCGCTTCATGCGTTGCCACCCTGCACATAGTCGATGCTGACGCGGCGCGCGCGCAGCACATGCTGGTCGAGCACCCGCTGCACGTCGTGCACACGCACGGCCTGCAGGCGGGTGATGCGGGCGTCGGCGTCGCGCGCATCACCCTGCAGCAGCACGGCGCGGCCGATGGCATCGGCCTGGCCCTGCGGCGTCTGGCGCGACAGCAGCGCGGCGGTGAGCAGCTGGGTGCGCACCTTGTCGATCTCGGCCGGTGCCACTTTGCCACGCACCAGGCCGGCGATCTGGGCCAGCAGCGCGTCCTCCAGCTTGCGCAGGCTCTGGCCGCTGGCGGCGATGGCATAGGCCGCCAGCAGGCCGGCGTCGGCATACAGCTCGGCGGCAAAACCGGCGGCCTGGGCCGCACGGGCGTTGTAGACCAGGGCCTCGTTGAGGCGAGACGAATCACCCGCCGACAGCAGCGCCGAGGCCACCTCCAGTGCCGGTGCGTCGGCATGCGCCGCCGGCGGCCCCTTCCACACCAGGGCCACCGCCGGCAGCGGCACATTGGGCGCCTTGACCGTGACCCGGCTGTCGGCGGCGCGCGGTGGCTCGACCACGCTCACCCGCGGCACCGGCCGGGACGGCGACTGCAGCGGGCCGAAGTAGCGGTCGACCCAGGCATCGAGCTGCGGCGGGTCGAAGTCGCCGACCACGATCAGCACCGCGTTGTCGGGCCGGTAGTAGGTGGCATGGAAGCGCTGCACGTCGTCCAGCGTGGCGGCGTTGAGCTCGGCCTCGCTGCCGATCACCGGCCGGCGGTAGGGGTGCAGCTCGAAGCCGTGCTGCGGCAGCGCGTTGAACAGCCGGCCGTAGGGGTCGGCCAGCACCCGCTCGCGCAGCTCCTCGATCACCACCTTGCGTTCGCTGTCGAAGTTGGCCTGGTCGACCTGCAGATGGGCCAGGCGCTCGGCCTCGGCCCAGAGCAGGCGCTCCAGGTGGTTGGACGGCACCTCGTTCTGGTAGGCCGTCATGTCCTCGGCGGTGAAGGCATTGTTCTGGCCGCCCACGTCCTCGGTCAGGCGGTCGAACATCTCGTCGCGCATGTGCCGGGTGCGCTTGAACATCATGTGCTCGAACAGGTGGGCAAAGCCGGAGCGGCCCACCGGGTCGTCCTTGCCGCCGACGCGGTACCAGACCTGCACGCTGACGGTGGCGCCGCTGTGGTTGGGCACGCTGACCACCTGCAGGCCGTTGGCCAGCCGGCGCTGGCGCAAGGCCAGCGGGGCCACGCTGATGGGCGGTGGCGCCGGGCGCGGCGCCGGGGCGGAGGCCGCCGACGATGCGGCCGCGGGTGGGGCCGCCGGGCTGGCGGGCGCGGCGGGCGTGGCCGGGGCCGCACGGGCGCTGCGCCACAGCGGCAGCGTGGCCGCGCCCAGCAGAGCCAGGCTCTGGCGGCGGGTGAACTGGGAAGACATGACGGGCTCTCGTTGACTGCGCACGGCCGCGATCATCGCTGATCAGCGATCGGGCGGTGGCAGCTGCTGGGCCAGGAAGCGCTCCACACGCTGCATGAAGTCGACCCGGTTCTCCAGCTTCAGGAAACCATGGCCTTCGTCGGGGTAGTCCACCCACTGCAGCTGCGGGTTGGTCTTGGCCAGCGCGCTGCGGAAGCGGGTGCCGTGCACCGGCGGCACCCGCAGGTCCTGGCCACCGATGGCCATCAGCAGCGGCTGCTTGAGCCGGGCCGCCTGCTGCAGCGGCGAGGTGGCGGCCAGTTGCGCCGCGTCCTTGACCGGGTCGCCGACCAGGTTGGGCATGCCGTACTGCTGCCACAGCGCGCTGAGGTCGCTGTAGGGGATGTCGAACATCAGGTTGATGTCGGTCACCGCCACCCAGGCCACGCCGCAGCGGTACAGGTCCGGGTCGCGGATCAGGCCCATCAGCGTGGCATAACCGCCATAGCTGGCACCGGCGATGCACAGCCGCTGCGGATCGGCCTCGCCACGGCCAATGGCCCAGCGCGCGGCGTCGGCGATGTCGTCCTGCGACTTCAGGCCCCACTGCTTCCAGCCGGCGCGGAACAGCCTGCCGCCATAACCGGTGCTGCCGCGGAACTCGGGCTCCAGCACCAGGTAGCCACGCGAGGCCAGGAACTGCGCGTCGCCATCCCAGGACCAGTGGCCGCCGCGCACGTGCGGCCCGCCATGCACCAACACCACGGTGGGCCAGGGGCCCTTGCCGGCGGGGCGGGTGACATGCAGCGGGATCGACAGGCCATCCCGCGCGGCAAAGCGCACGAAGTCGCGCTCGGCCATGCGCCGCGGGTCGATCTGCGGCCGTGATTGGCCCACCGGTTCGAGCTTGTCGGTCTCGCGGTCGTACAGCCAGTAGACCTCGGGCTGGCGGTCGGAGAAGGAGGTGACCACCATCCAGCGTGAGCAACCACATTCGGCCGGATCGACCAGGTTGACCAGGCCGGGCAATTGCTTGTCGATGCGGGCCTGCACCGCCTTCATGCCGTCGTCGAGCCAGGCAGTGCCGGGTGCGTCGCTGGTGTAGCGCACGCCGATCAGCCGGCGGCCGCGGCCGTCGAAGACCAGGTGGCCGTCGAAATCGAAGCCGTCGATGCTGACCAGGGGCTGGGCCGCCCGCTGGCGCTTGGCCGGGTCGTAGCGGTACAGCGCGGTGGTGCCGTCGGCATCGCCGCGCCCGCTCTCGGCATAGACCTCGCCGTCGAGCCCGATCTCCAGGTCCAGCAGGCTGCTGGCCTTGGCGTCGAAGGTCCGGTGTTCATCGATCAGTTGCCAGTCGGCGTCCGGCCCGGCGCGCCAGAACGTCTCGGTCTTGCCGTCGGTGACCGAGGCCATGGCCCGCGCCTGGCCCTGGGCATCCACCCACCAGCGCCGGCCGGCGCGCGGCGTGCGCAGCACCAGGGGCTCGGCGCGGCCGTTCTGGGTGTTCAGCCGCAGCGGCGTCACGTTCTGCAGGTCGGTGTGGTTGTTGGCGATGTCGAAGCGCTGGACCACCACGTCCGACGAGCCGTCGCGCAGCACCCGCAGCAGCCCGTGGTTGGCCCGCAACTCGCGCGAAACGATGGTGGTGTGCTCGCTGAGGCTGTTCCAGTCGCGCATGATCAGCGCCCGCGGGTTGCCACCGTCGTGGTCCACCGCAAACAGCCCCGGCGCGTGGCGCTCGCCCCAGGCGGCCTGGTGGTCGTCGATGTCGAACACCAGGCGCTGGTCGCTGGCCCACTGCACCCGGCCGACATCGGCATCCTCGAAGCCGGCGACGATCTTGGCCTGGCGCGGTGGCTCGACGCTGATCACCGCCAGGCGCCGACGCCCGCCGGCCGCCGCCACATGCACCGCCAGGTGCTTGCCCGAGGGCGACAGCACCGGCCGCGACATCTGCTCGACGCGGAAGAAGTCCGCCGCCGGCAGCGGCGGCTCGGCGGCCTGCGCCCCCACCGTCAGCCACGCGGCGCACAGCGCCCACACCCCTGCCCAAGCTCGGACGCTGGCCATCGCACGCTCCCTGTACGGTGACGGACGCACCGTTTGGCGCCCAGCATACCAAGCCGGTGCGGAGGATCAGGCCCGGGTGGCCGCCGCCTTGGGCACGCGGAAATGCCACCAGGGCAGCGCCTGGGTCAGCGACAGCACCTCGCCGCTCTGCGACGGTGCGTAGCCCGGCAGCGCGGCCAGCGCCTGCGGCCAGGCCGGGCTCTCCAGCGCCTGGCGCAGCTTGAGCACGGCCGGGTGTTCCAGCGCGTCCTTCAGGCAGACCAGGTAGTAGTCCTCGGCAATCAGCGGGATGAAGTCCAGGCCGAACTGCTGCGCCGCGGCCTCGATGCCGGGGCCGACATCGCCCACGCCGCTGGCCACCGCGGCGGCCACGGCGACATGGCTGTCCTCGGGCGGATCGAAGTAGCCGCGCACCCGTGCCGGGTCGATGCCCTGCTCGTCGAGCAGGTGGTCCATCAGCAGCCGCGTGCCCGAGCCGGGCTGGCGGTTGATGAAGCGTGCCGCCGGCGCCTCGGGCGCGGCGGGGCGCACCAGGTCGGGCAGGCCGCGCAGGCGGTGCGGGTTGCGGCGGTGCACCATCAGGCCCTGGGTGCGGCGCACGCAGCCGATCAGCTTGTGCTGGCCGGGCTTGAGCAGCGGCTTCATCGCGCCGGCGAACTGCGCCGAGCCGCCCTTGAGCGGCGGCACATGGAAGCCCGCCACCAGGCAACGGCCCTGGGCCAGGGCCTGCAGTGCATCGACGCTGCCGGCAAAACGCAGCTCGATGTGCAGGCCATGGGCCTGGCTGGCCAGGTCGCGCAGCAGCGGCAGCGCCAGGTCGTGGCTGGCGAAGATGGTCAGCACATGCTGGCTGCCGTCCAGCGCCTCGGCCAGCACCCGCTCCAGCTCGGCGCGCAGGGCCTCGATGTGCGGCGTCAGCCGGGTGCGGGCGCGGGTCTCGGCCCACAGCAGGCGGTCGGCAAACGGTGTCAGCCGCGCCGGCTGGCCCTGGGCCCAGGTGACCAGGGGCTCGCCCATGACCTCCTCCCAGCGCTTGAGCGCGCCCCAGATGTGGCGGTAGCTGGCGCCCATGGACTTGGCGGCATGCTGGATCGAGCCATGCTCATGCACCGCCTGCAGCAAGTCGAACAGCGGGTTGTGCAGCGCCGCGCCGCGCTGGCCTTCGGCTTCGAAGCTGTACTGCAGGTGGACGCCGCGGGCTTTCATCGGAGGGACTCGGATACGGTCCGGGATCATAGCGGCCGGCATGAAAAAACCCCGTGGCTCGCGCCACGGGGCTGGTTGCCTGCCGGCCAGTCGGGCCGCTGGCCCGCCGGATCAGGGCTGATCGATGCGCACGATGGTGCGTGCAGGCAGGCCGGCCGTGCCGCCATAGACCACCGAGCCCAGGTACTTGGTGCCCGCGGCCAGACCACTGGTGGTGATGCCGATCGTGCCGGTCTGGCCGAGCGTGGCGCTGGCCGGTGCGCTGACCGCCATGTTGCCGGCCGCGGTCGAACCCAAGGCCCAGACGAACAGCTTGAAGTTCGCCGCGCCCGTCGGCACGGCGAAGCCATCGACGGTGACGGTGTAGACGCCGGCCGGCGCGTTGACGAAGTTGACCTCCTCGGCCGACGTGCCGCCACCGCTGCTGCCGGACACCGGACCGGTGACGGTCAGGTCGAGGTCGGCCGCCTGGCTGACCTCGGAGTCGAACAGCGAGAAGCGCGCATAGGTCAGGCCGGCCGGCAGCGTGACCTGGAAGGTCATCTGGCCACCGGTGGCGACCGCGCCGCTGAACGTGCTGGCCGGCACCAAGCCGCGCGGCTCCGCCGTGAACGGGCCGGTGTAGCCGAAGCGCACGGGGTAGGAGCCGTTCGCTTCGGTCGGCGCCGAGAAGACCACCGGCCGGACGACCACCGGCACGCGCACCAGGTGCGTACCGTCGCTCAGCGTGAGCTGGCCGCCGACGTAGGCGTTCAGCGCCGCGCTGGCATTGGTGAAGGTGACCGTGAACTCCTTGGTCTGTCCCGCCGCCAGCGTCAGCGACGCCGGGCTGACCAACACGCCCACGCCCGCCAGGCCTGCGACCGACGCGGTGTAGGTGGCCGGGTTGCCGCCGACGTTGGTGACACGCCGCTTGATCGTCTGCGAGCCCGGCAAGGCGCCGATGGCGATCGAGGCGACGTTGAAGTCGCTCGGCGCCACGACCGGTACGCCAGCCGCGGTGCAGTTGGCCACCGGCAGCTGGGTGCCGCACAGGAAGCCCAGCCAGTCGGAGAAGCTGGAGTCGAAGACCAGGCCCGGGTCCAGCGCGGCACTCGGCCGCACATGGCCGGCGCCCTGGCGGAAGATCACCAGCGGGTTGGTGTTCGGCCCGTCGAGCACGTCACCGGCGGTGGTCATCAGCGCGGACTTGATGGCCATCGGCGACCACTCCGGGTGCG
>Ga0208266_100202_pt1 | contig 26226 bp, 25 predicted proteins | sample LakWasMet67_HOW9_2_FD_183897 | JGI IMG/M metagenome (GOLD analysis project Ga0208266, IMG submission 183897) | Freshwater sediment methanotrophic microbial communities from Lake Washington under simulated oxygen tension - Sediment Metagenome... | ecosystem: Environmental > Aquatic > Freshwater >...
CAACTGTTAGGCAAAGACGGCCGTGTCGTGGCTATCCGCTTCAAAGATGGCCAAGAGATCGCCGCCGACCTAGTGGTGATGGCCGTAGGCATCCGCCCCAACTATGCGCTGGCGGAATCCGCAGGGATCTATTGCAACCGCGGTATTGTGGTCAACGATACCATGCAAACTTTTGACCCTCGCGTCTATGCCGTGGGGGAATGCGTCAGCCATCGTGGCATTGCCTACGGTTTGGTCGCGCCGCTGTTTGAAATGGCCAAAGTGTGCGCCACCCATTTGGCTAACTTTGGGATTGGGCTTTATAAAGGTTCGGTCACGTCCACCAAACTAAAAGTGACTGGCATTGATTTATTCTCTGCAGGCGACTTCATGGGCAGTGATGATGCTGAAGAAATCTTGCTACACGACGCCGTCGGCGGCGTATACAAAAAACTGGTGATCAAAGATGATGCCATTATCGGTGCGGTACTTTACGGCGACACCACCGATGGCGCTTGGTATTTTCAGCTGTTGCGCGACAAAAAACCCATACACGAGATCCGCGATCATTTAATGTTTGGGCAGGACAGCTTGGGCAATACCGGTCACCAAGGCCAGGATAAGGTGTCGACCATGACAGACGCGATGGAAGTCTGCGGCTGTAATGGCGTATGCAAAGGCACCATCGTAAAAGCGATTCAAGAAAAAGGCTTGTTCACGCTCGACGACGTCAAGAAACAGACCAAAGCCGGCTCTAGCTGCGGCAGTTGTACCGGGTTGGTCGAGCAAATTCTCGCCTCCACCCTTGGTGGTGGCTATGCGCCGCCATCTTCAAGCAAAGCGGTGTGTGGTTGCACAGATTTTAACCATGAAGAAGTGCGTGAGGAGATTCGAAAACATCGCTACCTGAGCATCCCCAATGCGATGAAAGGCATGGGCTGGAAAACGCCTAATGGCTGCGCGACGTGTAGACCCGCCCTAAACTATTACCTGATCTCCACCTGGCCACATGAGGCCAAAGATGACCCACAATCACGCTTTATTAATGAGCGCGTGCATGCCAACATCCAAAAAGACGGCACCTATTCAGTGATTCCGCGCATGTATGGCGGCGTGACCTCCTCAGATCAACTGCGCAAAATTGCCGATGTAGCAGATAAGTACAAGGTGCCGATGGTGAAGGTCACCGGCGGTCAGAGGATTGACTTGCTTGGCGTCAAAAAAGAAGATTTAACCAATATGTGGGCCGATCTGGATATGCCCTCCGGCTACGCTTATGGCAAATCGATTCGTACCGTCAAAACCTGTGTCGGCTCGGAGTTCTGCCGCTTTGGCACGCAAAACTCCACGCAACTGGGCATCGATATCGAAAAAGCCTTTGACCACATGTGGGCACCACACAAAGTCAAATTTGCCGTGTCTGGCTGCCCACGTAATTGTGCAGAGTCCGGGATCAAAGATGTTGGCATTATTGGGGTGGATTCTGGCTGGGAAATTTATGTCGGCGGCAACGGCGGTATCAAAACCGAAGTTGCGCAGTTTTTATGCAAAGTCAAAACGGCTGAAGAAGTGATCGAGTTCTCAGGCGCCTTTATCCAAATCTACCGCGAAGAAGCGCGTTACCTCGACCGCACCGTGCATTGGATTGAGCGCGTCGGGCTAGACTATGTGAAAAAACGCGTGGTGGAAGATGCCGAGGGGCGCAAAGCGGCCTTTGAACGACTGTTATACGCTTTACAAGGTTCGGTAGATCCTTGGGCTGAGCGCGTCAATCATCGTGACCAGCACAAAGAGTTCGACACGATTACCGTGTAATTCATTGATCTGGCGTGCGACAATCTGATCGCACGCCCCGGGAGACATCATGCAAAAAAGCTTTTGGGAAGTCGGCCATAAACCGACACTGTTTTCAGCCTTCTTTTATTTTGACCTCAGTTTCATGGTGTGGGTCATGCTCGGCCCGCTCGCGGTGCAAATCGCAGCGGATCTGCAATTGAATCCGGCACAAAAAGGCCTGATGGTGGCGACGCCGGTATTGACTGGCGCCCTGTTGCGCATTGTCATGGGCGTGCTGGTTGATCAGCTCAAACCGAAAAAAGCCGGCCTGATCGGTCAAGTCATCGTCATTGCCGCCCTGCTCACCGCTTGGCTGCATGGCATTCATAGCTACCAGCAAGCGCTGTTATTGGGCATGTTTTTAGGGTTTGCCGGCGCTGCATTTGCAGTGGCGTTGCCACTGGCTTCCCGCTGGTATCCACCCGAGCATCAGGGGACTGCACTTGGCATTGCGGGTGCTGGCAACTCAGGCACTGCATTAGCCGCGTTATTTGCCCCAGGGCTGGCAGTGGCCTTTGGATGGAGCAATGTGTTTGGCTTGGCGCTGATTCCGCTACTGATTGCGCTTGTGGTTTATACCGTGTTTGCCAAAGATGCGCCTGATACGCCAGCCGCTAAATCCTTGTCTCAGTACTTGGCTGTGCTTAAAGACCACGACGCCTGGTGGTTTATGTTTTTTTACAGCGTGACCTTTGGTGGCTTTGTTGGCATGGCCTCCTCACTGACGCTGTATTTTCATGACCAATATGGCCTCGACCCAGTGCATGCCGGTTACTTTACGGCGGCCTGCGTCTTCGCAGGCTCCTTGGTGCGGCCGTTTGGCGGCTTGCTGGCTGACCGTATGGGCGGCATCCGCACATTGAGCGCCATGTATGTGCTAGCGGCTATTTTCTTGTTCACATTAAGCGTTGGCATGCAAACGCAACTTGCTGGCTTGGCCGTGGTGGTATTGGCCATGGCCGCGCTCGGCATGGGCAATGGTGCGGTGTTCCAATTAGTGCCGCAACGTTTCCGTCGAGAGATTGGGGTGATGACTGGGCTGGTCGGCATGGCAGGTGGCGTGGGAGGCTTTTACCTCGCGTCCAGCCTCGGGTATTCTAAACAACTCACAGGCAGCTATCAGCTGGGTTTAGCGATCTTTGCCGGTTTGGCGATGCTGGCATTGATTGGGTTGTCTCGCGTGAAGCATCGCTGGCGCACCACTTGGGGTGCCGCCTCCGTCACGCGCGCTAAAATTTAGTCCATCCTCAGCCAACAACGGAAACAGCGATGACATTGCGCTTCAGTAGTGGTGAAAGTAGTGTGACAGGGCCTAGACCTCGTAACGAGGACTACATTGGCTTAGTCACGCCTGCTGATGCGCAATTGGAAATTAAAGGTGCCTTGCTGGCCGTGGCAGATGGCATTAGTGGCGGCGCGGGTGGGGCCGAAGCGGCAGAAATGACCATACGCACGCTCTGTGCCGACTACTATGCCACGCCGGACACTTGGACCATACAGCATGCTTTGGACAAAGTCTTATTGGCGGCCAATCGCTGGGTGTTATCACAAGCCCGCAAGCATCAACACATGGCAGGCATGGCCACCACGCTCTCGCTGCTGGTATTGCGTGGACAGCGTTACGTGCTAGCGCATGTCGGCGACTCGCGTATTTACCGTCTGCGTGCGCAATCGCTGCAATGCCTGACCACGGATCATGTGTGGGACAGACCCGATATGCGCCACGTGCTCAAACGGGCAGTCGGCTTGGATGATCAGCTCAGTGTGGATTATGCCGAAGGCTTGCTGCAAAGTGGTGATGTGTATGCCATTGTCAGCGATGGGGTATGGGCGGCGCTGGGTGATGCTGACATTCACAAGGTCTTGATGCTATATCACACGCCGCAACTGATGGCAGATGCATTGAGCCGTCTGGCCCTAGAAAAAGGCGGTCAAGACAACGCCTCTGCAGTGGTCGTACGCATTGATCAGTTGGGTGACGATCATCTCACCGATATGCTTGCGGATGCGTTAAGCCTGCCCATACCAGCAAAACTGGCCATCGGCGACCAACTCGACGGTTTTACCATCACGCAAATTCTCCACGATTCGCGCGTTAGCCTGCTCTATCAGGTTAAAAATCCAGCTGGCCAGTTGTTTGTATTAAAAACCTTGCAGACCAGCCGGGTCGATGATCCCGCCAGCTGTGAGGCGCTACTCAACGAAGAATGGCTGGCCAAACGGGTGGTGTCGCAGTGTGTGCCACAAATATTACCCATGAGCCGTGAGCAACGCACCGCGCTCTATTACGTGATGACTTGGCATGAGGGCGCTACGCTACAACAGCGCTTGAACGCCGGACACCATTTCAGCATCAATGGCGTGGCCAATATCGGCCAAGATCTGATGCGCGGGCTGAGTATGTTGCACCGATTAAATATCGTGCACCGTGACATCAAACCCGCCAACATTCATATGGGCAGCGACAATCGCCTACGTATTCTCGACTTGGGCGTGGCACTTAACAGCACATTAGCCATGCCTGCACAAATCGACAATCCCGGCACGCCAAGTTTTATGGCCCCTGAGCTATTTGAAGGCAAATTGGCTGATCGACAAGCCGATGTCTATGCCGCCGGCGTCACGCTCTATCACTTACTCACACGCAAATATCCCTATGGCGAGGTGGAGCCTTTTCAATCGCCCCGCTTTGGTGAGCCGATACGGCCTAGTCGCTATCGTCCAGAGATTCCGGCCTGGCTTGAAAACATTATTCTTAAGGCGATTGCCAGAAAACCGGATCACCGTTTTGAAACCGCCGAAGAAATGTTGCTTGCACTGGAGCATGGCGAGTTAAAACCGATCGTGATTCCACGCACCCCGCTGATCGAACGTGCACGGCTAGTGAAATGGCAATGGCTGGCCATCATTTCACTGTGCATCAACCTATTATTGATTTACTTGTTACTGGTCTCTTGAGATCAGCATTACTGCAAAAAAAGGAAAAAAATGAGCTGGACTAAAATCTGCCCGATGAACGAAATCCCGGTACTGGGTGCACGCGTCGTACGCCACGGTGAGGTCGACATCGGCGTATTTCGTACCGATGATGACCGTGTGTTTGCGCTAAACAACCGTTGCCCGCACAAGGGCGGGCCGTTATCACAAGGCATGGTGTATGGCGATAGAGTCGCCTGCCCATTACACAGCTGGAAAATCAGCTTGGTGGATGGCAAAGCTGAAGAACCAGACGTTGGCCAAACTGCGTGTTTTGCAGTCAAAATTGAAAACGGCGACGTTTATCTGCAACTCAATCCTTAATCAAAGGTGCAAGACCATTTTATGATGCAACCGTCACCGCGCTCGCCCGCCTTAAGCGCCCTCACCAGCACACCGGTCACGTTTTATGCCACCCGCAAAGAGACGCGGAGCACTTGCTGTTATTGCGGGGTAGGTTGTGGCGTCATCATTACCAGCGAAGGCCAGCAGATCGTCGACGTGAAGGGGGATCCTGAACATCCTGCCAATGCAGGCCGCTTGTGCTCCAAAGGCGCAACGCTGCACCTGACCACCAAGCTAGATGCACGAGCGCTGTACCCAGAACGCCGCCTTTCGCGTGACTTACCCCGCGAACGCGTGGATTGGGATACCGCGTTGGACCATGTGGTTGATCGCTTCGCTGACATTATTCAAACACATGGTCCGGATGCGGTTGCATTTTACATCTCGGGCCAATTGTTAACCGAGGATTATTACGTTTTTAACAAGCTGGCCAAAGGGCTCATAGGCACCAACAACGTCGATACCAACTCCCGTTTGTGCATGAGCTCCGCCGTGGCAGGCTACAAAGCGACGTTGGGCGCCGATGCGCCACCCGCCTGTTATGAGGATATCGAACAGACCAATTGTCTGTTTATTGCCGGCTCGAACACAGCGTTTGCCCATCCGGTGCTGTTCCGCCGCATCGAAGATGCCAAGGCCAACAACCCAGCCCTCAAGGTGATCGTGGTTGATCCGCGTCGCACCGACACGGCGCAATTTGCCGACTTACATTTGGCCATTTTGCCCGGCACCGATGTTGCCCTGTTTAACGGTTTGTTGCATGTGATGTTGTGGGAGGGTCTGCTCGATATGGCCTATATCCGCAACCATACCGAAGGCTTCGAAGCGCTCAAGGAAACCGTGCGCGAATACACGCCAAAAATGGTGGCCGATATCTGTGGCATCGGCGAAAAAGACATTATTCAGGCAGCCAAGTGGTTTGGGGCCGGCCCCACCTTGTCTCTATATTGTATGGGGCTCAATCAGTCGATCCACGGCACTGAAAAAAATGCCGCTTTGATTAACTTGCATTTAGCCACAGGCCAGATTGGCATCCCCGGCGCAGGTCCGTTCTCTCTCACCGGCCAGCCCAATGCGATGGGGGGGCGTGAGGTCGGTGGCATGGCCAACCTGTTATCTGGTCATCGCGATTTGGCCAATGCAGCACACCGTGCAGAAGTGGCGCAGTTGTGGGGCATACCCGAGGTGCCGGCGCAGCCCGGTAAAACTGCGGTCGAAATGTTTGAAGCGCTAAAAACTGGCGAGATTAAAGCCATTTGGATTGCCTGCACCAACCCTGCGCACTCGATGCCGGATTTAAATCCAGTGCTATCTGCCTTGCAACATGCCGAACTGGTGGTGTTACAAGATGCTTTTAACAACACCGAGAGCAATGCCTATGCTGATGTGGTGTTACCAGCGACCACTTGGGGGGAAAAAGAAGGCACGGTGACGAACTCAGAGCGTCGCATCACAAGAGTACGCCAAGCGGTCCCCAATCCCGGTGAAACCCGCCATGACTGGGAAACCGTGGTCGACTTTGCGCAAAGACTGGAACGAAAACTAGGCAAAGCCAACTTGCTTTTTCAGTATCCCGATACAGAAAGCATTTTTAATGAACACCGTGAAACTACACGGGAGCGTGATCTCGACATTTCAGGTCTGAGTTATCACATTCTGGAAACGCAAGGTCCACAACAATGGCCGTTCAAAGCCGGGGTGACCCAAGGCCAGGCGCGTCTGTATGGCGATGGCGTGTTTCAAACCGCGAGCGGTAAGGCACAGTTTATGCGCGCCGTTTACAAAGGCACCGCAGACAAACCGGATGCCCGCCATCCATTTCACCTACTCACTGGTCGCTTGCGGGATCAGTGGCACGGCATGAGCCGTACGGGCACCTTGGCACAACTCTATCAACATGCCGAAGAACCTGTGGTGTCTATGCATGCTGATGATATGCAGCGCAGACAAATCAAAAATGGCGACATCGTCAACATTCGTAACAAACGTGGCAATTTGGTGATCAAAGTACAACAATCCAACGAAGTGAAACCCGCTGAACTGTTTATTCCGATGCACTGGGGAAGCCAGCACATGCAAGGCTTGGGCGTGAATGCCCTCATGCCCTCTGCGTTTGATAAAAACTCCAAACAACCCGAACTCAAACACACCGCGGTCAACGTTGAAAAACTCCAGTTGCCATGGCAAATGACGGTGATGCGCAAGTGTAATCAGCCGCATTTGATGGCTGACATCCGCCCGATGCTGGCCAAATTTGACTATGCGACCCTTGGCCTGTATGGGCGTGGCGATGGCATGCTCATCTTACGGGTAGCCAATAAAACGGCACCGGACGCGTCGCTGATTGCCACACTCGACGGCTTGCTGGGTATGGAAGAAGGTGCGCCTATGTTGCAGCTGGATGACGTAAAACGCGGCATCAGCAAACGTATTTTGGTTGAAGCCGCACAAGTGACCGGGGTTAGATTGATTGGTGAAACACTGGCTGCCGAGTGGCTGAAACAAGTCATGGTTGAGGGTGCATTTACCGACGCCGTGCGCAAATGGGCCTTAGCGCCGCTGGCTGCACCGCCTACCGGGCAAAAAACGCGCGGAAAAATTGTGTGCAATTGCCTAGATGTGTCTGAAAATGAAATTATCGACACCTGTCAGATGGGCGCCGATTTAGCCACCTTGCAAGCAAAGCTCAAGTGCGGCACGAGTTGCGGTTCATGCAAGCCCGAGCTGCTTCGATTGGTCAATCAATATGGAAAAAATCATGGTTAAACGCCGCTCGCTCGCTAGCCGATCAAACAACCAGACAACCAGCCTTACCAATCATAAGCTCGAAAAAATCAATTAAATCAAATATCGCTGGCCTAGCATTCAATTGATCTAGTGGTCACGGCGGGTTGGCGCACGCTGCAGCTTGCCAGCGCAATTTCAATGCCGCAAGTAAATTACGGTGGATTCAGTGCGCGCAATACCGATTGCAATACGCCAGGAAATTTCTGCTCAATCTCAGCCACTCTGAGTGCATTCATGTGCTCAGTGCCTTCAATCAGCGTCTCCACCAAGCCTGCCGCACGCAGAATTTTAAAGTGATGCGACATGCTGGATTTAGGGCGGTTTAAGTCTAGTTCCCCGCAAGTCATCTTACGCCCTGCCTGTGCCAAGCGCCCGACGATTTCCAAACGCGTTGGATCCGACAGCGCATACATAATGTCTGTTAATTCAACCTGATCCAAACTGGGATGTTTAATTTGTCGCATGGTTAAAATTTAACATAGCTGTTGATATTATTCTATAGTTCGATTATATTCGAACTATAGAAGTTAACAAGCACAAGTGCTGCTTTTATGATCAACTGAACGAAAGGAACACCATGGCAGATTTATTTTCAAGCTACACACTGAAAGACGTCACCCTCAGAAACCGGATTGCTGTGCCACCAATGTGCCAATATATGGCCGAAGACGGTCTCGCCAATGATTGGCATACGGCCCATTACGCCACATTGGCCCGCGGCGGTAGCGGATTGGTGATTGTCGAGGCCACTGGCGTAGCCCCAGAGGGTCGCATCACCCCGGGTTGCTTAGGCCTGTGGAATGACACCCAAGCAGAAAAACTGCGCGAGATTGCGGCTGCCATCAAAGCTGCCGGTGCAGTGCCTGGCATTCAGATCGCCCATGCCGGGCGCAAAGCCAGCGCCAACAAACCGTGGGAAGGCGATGACCACCTGCCGGAAAACGATCCGCGTGCTTGGCAACCGATTGCCCCCTCTGCGATTGCCTTTGGTGGCGACTTGCCAAGAGTCCCCAAAGAGATGAGTATCGCAGATATTCAGCGTGTAAAAAACGATTTTGTCGCCGCTGCAAAACGAGCACTGGCAGCAGGTTTTGAGTGGCTCGAAATCCACTTTGCGCATGGTTACTTGGGGCAAAGCTTTACCTCGGCGCATTCGAATCAGCGCACCGATCAATATGGTGGCAGCATTGAAAACCGTTCGCGCTTCACCATCGAAACGCTAGAGGCCATCCGCGAAGTTTGGCCTGAGCACCTGCCGCTCACCGCACGTTTTGGCGTGATTGAATATGATGGCAACGATGAAGCGACTTTGACTGCGTCGATTGAATTGGTAAAAGCTTGGCGCGCACGTGGCTTGGATATGTTGAGCGTCAGCGTCGGTTTTACTATTCCAGACACCAATATTCCATGGGGTCCCGCCTTTTTGGCGCCGATCGCGCAACGCGTGCGACTCGAAGCTGACATCCCAGTGTCATCTGCCTGGGGCTTTGGTGCACCGACGCTGGCAGATAACGCGATTAGACAAGAACAACTAGACCTCGCCATGATCGGCCGTGCACACCTCGAAAACCCGCATTGGCCCTACTTTGCGGCAAAAGCACTACATCAAGAAAACCCTGCTTGGGTATTGCCAGCGCCCTACGCACACTGGCTGGCCAGATACAGAAGCCCGACAGAAGCATAACGCTACAAGCCCCAATAAAATAAACCTGCCTCATGGGCAGGTTTATTTTCATGTAAACAGCAAATTTGCTGCCTATGTAATACCTGTTTGATCAATCCCCAGAAACAGAAGGGATTTTATGAATGCTTAAATCAGCGCCATCGAACTCAGATTCTGCGTCAAGACGAATTCCAACAAGTTTTTTCAACAAGCCGTAGACAAGCACGCCACCGACCACTGCAATGACGATGCCAAGCAGTGTGCCGAGCAATTGGCTCATGAAACTCACGCCGCCCATACCGCCCAAGCTGGTGCAGCCAAAAATACCAGCTGCCAAGCCGCCCCATGCCCCACACAGGCCGTGCAAGGGCCATACGCCAAGCACATCATCAATTTTGAGGCGGTTTTGCGTGACCGTAAATGCCCACACAAACAAGCAGCCGGCCACGGCACCTGTTACCAACGCGCCCAGTGGGTGCATCACATCGGAGCCAGCACAGACGGCCACCAGCCCGGCCAACGGGCCATTGTGCACAAAGCCGGGGTCATTTTTACCCAGCACCAGCGCAGCGAGTGTGCCGCCAACCAGTGCCATCAGCGAGTTGACCGCGACCAAGCCCGAGATGTTTTGGATGGACTGAGCTGACATGACATTAAAACCGAACCAGCCCACAGTGAGAATCCACGCGCCTAATGCCAAAAATGGGATATTTGATGGTGGGTATGCATGCAAACGACCCTCTTTGGTGTAGCGACCGTTACGGGCACCCAGTAAGATCACGGCGGCTAAGGCAATCCAGCCGCCCATAGCATGCACGACGACAGAGCCGGCAAAATCGTGAAAGCCGACACCAAAACTGGCCTTTAACCAGTCTTGAAAGCCATAATGGTTGTTCCAGGCGATCCCTTCGTAAAAGGGATACACCAAACCCACGATGAGAAAGGTGGCTGCCAATTGCGGATTAAATCTAGCTCGCTCAGCAATGCCGCCAGAGACGATGGCGGGGATCGCAGCGGCAAAGGTTAACAAGAAAAAGAATTTGACTAGGTCGTAGCCATTTTTTGCTGCCAGCACCTCGGCGCCATTGAAAAAATGGATGCCATAGGCAATGCTGTAACCAATAAAAAAGTAGGCAATGGTCGATACACAAAAATCTACCATGATTTTAACCAAGGCATTGACTTGGTTTTTTTGACGTACCGTGCCGACTTCTAAAAATGCAAACCCCGCATGCATGGCGAGGACCATGATGGCTCCAAGCAATACAAACAACACGTCATTTGCTGACACTAATGCTTCCATTTCGCTCTCCGACTATGAGTAATATTGAGGGTGGCGTTTTGCTTGATTGCACGCCTTATTTGAAATTTGCATGCACCAAAAACGCACAAATTTTTATGCGCAAGGCTAAAGCAAATATCAGACCATTTTTATGTGATTGATTTTAAAGGGAAGCGCTAGGGCAGCAAACCAAAATTGCACCAATATTGAACCAACTAAAGTGCATTGCACAATTTTAGTGCAAATTTAGATAATTTCGGGCGGCTGCAGTTGTTTGAGCATTTCGGCCGCATCGGGATGCGCTGCCCAAAAATAATAAAACTCGCGCACGGCATTCAAAAATAAATGCCGCGTATTCTTGAGATTAAACAGCGGCAGCGTTGCATCGGCGGTGATCCGGAACGCATTTTTTTCGGAGAGCGGCGCTTCACGCAGGCGCAACAACATTAACTTAGCCATTCGGGTGCGCAACTCGATATCCATCTCTTGCTTGTTTTCCATGGACTTTAGCGCCTTCACATAGCCATTGAGTGCCCACAGCTCTGACGTTTCAAATTTTTCAGATTGCAAGGCGGGCCACACAGATTGCAGATCGATGACCGCCGGTTGCCAGCCAATTGGGTGTAATTCAAAGCCCACTGTTTCTGCGTATTGCATGACCGCTTTAACGTCCCCGCGCCAAAACGGGTAAAACTCACGGATAATGGTGAGTAACTCGGGCCAACGCTGGGCGGGTTTATCTGCCAAGCAATCGTCTACCGCTTGCCGGTAAGCGGCACTGGTGCTTGGCTGATTTTGAAGCATCGGAGTCAGTTCAGCGAGCAAGGCATCCCGTTGCGCCATAATGCTGGCATCCGCCCCTTTGCCATGCAATAAATTATAATAAGCTTGAATAGCATCTGCTTCGCGGGTTGAATTCATAGCGGGCTGCACTGATATAGGAATATGAACTTGAATCATCATACACTGAAACACTTGGTCGCTTACTGGGAGAACAACGATGGCTGAATGGGCTTTATTGGCCATTTTAATTGCAAGTGCATGGTTTTGGATGGATTCGATTGCCAAGCGTGAGGCGGCATTAAAAATCGGTCGTCAGCTGGCAGAGCGCTGTCACTTGCAGTTTTTGGATGAAACCGTCGCCTGCGCACGCGTGGGTTTCGCGCGCGATCACAATGGCCGCATGCAACTGCAACGCACCTATACGTTTGATGTTTCCAGCCAAGGCATAGAGCGCATGGCCTGTCATTTACAGTTGCGCGGGGCGCAGCTGGTGGCTTGGCATATCCCGCCTTACGCGGCGCAGTAAGCGCATGGTGGTTGGCCGCTTCGCCCCCTCTCCCACCGGGCCTTTGCATTTTGGCTCGTTGGTCGCCGCCGTTGCCAGTTATTGTGATGTAAAAAGTCGCAATGGCCAGTGGTTATTGCGGATTGAGGATGTCGATCAGACCCGATGCCTGCCCAATGTCAGCGTAGATATCATCAGCACCTTGCAACGCTTCGGTTTTGAATGGGATGCTGAGATTATTTATCAAAGCCAGCGCACTGATTTATACGCGCAGGCGCTTTCGCAGTTACACAAGCAAGGTCTAGCTTACGCTTGCACCTGTTCGCGTAAAGAAATTGCCGATTCAAGCACCCTGCAAGGCATTGAGGGCATCCTCTATCCGGGGACGTGCTTGGTACAGCCAATTAAACCGGGCATGGCTACCGCCTGGCGCATCAAAACCGACTCAAGAACCATCCAGTTTCACGATCGCATCCAAGGCGCGCAACAGCACCAAATGCGTCGAGATATCGGCGACTTTGTCATTCAACGCGCCGATGGCTTATTCAGTTACCAACTGGCTGTGGTCGTGGATGACGCCATGCAAGGCATCACGCATGTGGTGCGCGGGGCAGATTTATTGCATTCCACAACGCGACAAATATATTTGCAACAACACCTCGGCCACCCCACGCCCGTCTATGCGCATATTGGATTGGTGCGCAATGCACAAGGCCAAAAGCTCAGCAAACAAACCCTGGCGGCGGCTTTACCTAGCGACAATCTTGCCAGCACATTACGCAGTGCCTTTGACTTTTTACCTCAACTTCCGAACCCTGCGCCCGCGCTACAGTCTATCCCTGCACTCTGGCAATGGGCAATGGAGTCTTGGCAATTGCGTTAACGCGCATCGCTGCGTGATTCATCTGCAAAAGTGCAGCATTTACTAGATTAGTATTGATAACGATTATCAATTAGTTTAACATTCGCGACAATTATTCAATGAGTATTAAATTGACTACTATGAACCGCCCCACCACTCCCCGCCTCATCCCTCGTCCTGTATTGCTGGCCTTTGGCTTTTTGATGGCTAGCGCCGCGCTACCCGTGACAACGTTAAGTGCTGCAGAAAGCGAAGTCATCGAGCTCGAAACAGTCGAGGTGAAGGCCAACAAAAAAAGCGACACCAAGCCCATCAAAGGCTATAACGCCAAACGCTCAAGCACGGCTACCCGTACCGATACCGACTTGATCAATGTGCCACAAGCCATTACGGTCATCACGCGTGACGTGATGCAAGACCAGTCTATGCAAAGCATTGCTGATGCCGTGCGCTATGTCCCCGGCGTGCAAGCGGCACAAGGCGAAGGCAATCGCGATCAATTGGTGTTGCGTGGCAACCAAACCACGGGCGACTTATTTGTGGATGGCATGCGCGACGACATTCAAACCTATCGCGATTTGTATAACACCGACCGTATCGAGGTTTTAAAGGGCCCCAACGGCATGATCTTTGGTCGGGGTGGCGCAGGTGGAGTGATCAATCGGGTCAGCAAAAAAGCAGGTTGGGACCCAGTGAAAGACCTCAGCGTCAGCTATGGCAGCTTTGATCACCGTCGCATCAGCGCAGACTACGGTCAGGGACTGACTGACGAAGTGGCATTCAGACTCAATGCGGTCTATGAAAACTCTAATTCTTATCGTGATGGCGTTGAACTGCGACGCTATGGCATGACACCAACCTTCACTATCAAACCAGATGATAAAACCGATATCATATTAAGCGCAGAGTATTTTAAGGACGAGCGGATTGCAGACCGAGGCGTGCCTGCACAGGCGACGCGCACTGGTGGGTTGACAACGACTAATGCAGATATCAATCGTCGTCCATACAGAATTGGTGATTATGATCAGTTTTTCGGTAACGCAAAATTGAGCCCAACTGAAACAGAAACGACAGCTTTCAACGCCATTATTAGCCATGCTTTTGATAACGGCATCCAAGTCAAAAACAGTACACGTCTCGCATTTTATGATAAGTTTTATCAAAATATTTATGCGGATAGTCCAGTTTCTACAACAGGCACATTAACCATTGCGGCTTATCGCGATGAGACCAAGCGTGAAAACCTGATTAATCAGACTGATATCACCTACAAAGCAAAATTAGGCAATGTTGACCACAATCTACTTGCGGGTGTAGAACTAAATACACAAGATACAGATAACAAACGCCTTACAGGCAACAATGCGAACAATATCTCTGCCAATTCGCCCTTTGCAACTATCGCAATGAACACGCTAGCACGAAACCAGCAGAGTGATTTAACAGTCTCGGGTTTTTACTTACAAGATCAAATTGTGTTGAGTTCGCAATGGCAAGCTGTCGTTGGATTGCGTCACGACCATATTGATACCAATTATGTAAATTTGGTCAGCAATCAAAAAATAAATGTATCAGATAATCTGCTTTCTCCTCGTGCAGGTTTGATTTTCAAACCCACTGAAAATAGCTCATTGTATACAAATTACAGTACATCCTTCGTTCCTCGCGCAGGCGATCAATTGATTAGCTTAGATGTCATCAACTCGACCTTCAAGCCAGAAAAATTCATCAATACTGAGATCGGCGCTAAATGGGATATCACAACATCATTGGCATTAACAGCAGCGGTATTTAAATTAAAACGAGAAAATGTTCAGGTTGCGAACCCTGAGAACACCGCGCAGCAAATTCTGGTAGATGGTCAAGAAACCAAAGGACTTGAGGTTAGCTTGAGTGGAAAAATCTCTGATCACTGGCAAGTTATGGGCGCATTCACGCTACAGGACGGTGAAATTACCAAACAACAAGGGGCTGGTAACGGCGCGATTCTTAAAGGAACCGAACTGGCATTAACCCCGACACGCACCTTCTCATTGTGGAACAAATACCAAATCAATGACATGTGGGCCGTCGGCTTAGGCATGGTCAGCCGCTCAGAAATGTATGCCGCCATACCGACTGCCAGCCAAAGCACCATTCTGCCGGGCTACACACGCTTTGATGCCGCAATTTTTGCCAAACTGAGTCCCAAGTGGGATGCGCAGGTCAATATTGAGAACCTAACCAACAAAGACTATGCATTGTTTGCGCACAACAACAATAACATCACGCCGGGAGCGCCATTAAACGCGCGCGCGACCTTGAATTACCATTTTTAAACTTTGTAGATAAAAAAATGCCCGCCTTGTGCGGGCTTTTTCATGCCGCGTATCAGCAGGCATGCGCTTAAATGTTAAAATAGCGGTTATGACAAAAGCACATTCCCAAGACTATCTGCATCCCTTTATTTTTGAGCAGTCTGCCGTGCGTGGCAATTGCGTTCAGCTTGATCAAAGCTTGTTTACTGCCTTAGAGCATCAACCGTTGCCAGCGGCATTGAAGAAAGCCATCGGTGAGTTTACAGCGGCCAGCGTATTACTCACGGCGACGCTTAAAATGCAAGGCAAACTGATTTTGCAATTGCAGAGCCAAGGCGCGCTGCAGTTACTGGTGGTCGAATGCACCTCAGACTTGAGTATTCGTGCCACGGCAAAAATCAACGGCGAGCTAGAAGGTGACACGCTGACCGATTGGTTGAAACAAGGGCAAATGGTGATCACACTCGTACCAGAAGCAGGGGAACCTTATCAAGGCATCGTCCCGCTCGAAGGCGATAGTATTGCCAGCATGCTAGAAAACTATATGTTGCGCTCGCAGCAAATTGATACCCGACTTTGGCTGGCCGCTGAGGGCGATCGCGCAGCGGGCCTGCTGTTGCAAAAGCTACCGCAGCAACAAGAGAGTGATCTCGACTGTTGGAACCGCGTACAGCACTTGGCAGGGACTGTCAGTGATCGTGAGTTGTTGGATTTAGACGCCGTGACCTTGTTGCAACGCTTGTTCGTAGAAGAGGATGTGCGATTGTTTGGCAGCCGCGAAGTGCTGGCCTATTGCAGCTGCTCACAAACCACGGTCACCAATATGTTGCAAATGCTCGGCTTGGCCGAAGTACGCAGTATTTTAGACGAACAAGGCAGTGTGCAGATTCAATGCGATTTTTGCAATAAACACTACGTGGTGGATGAACAAGAGGCCATGGGCTTGTTTGATGCCGACGATGACCACGAGGTCACCCACTAACCCTTCGCGAAGTGGCGCACTACGCCAGCGATAGCGCCAAACGTTGACGCTGGCACTCAAACAGGGCCACGGCGGTCGCTGCGGCGGCATTGAGCGATTCCAGCGCCAATGTCCCCTGATGCGCCATCGGAATCGTGATGCATGTATCCACCGCAGATTGTAGCGCCTTAGAAATCCCGGCGCCCTCATTACCTACCGCAAACAACAGCGGCTCACGTAGATTTTGTTGATACAAACTGTCGCCTTGCATCGTCAAGGCGAGCGTCTGACCGCCAAACGCACTCACCAGAGACAGTGCGTTGACGCCTTCAACCACAGGCAGTACAAATTGTGCGCCCTGCCCCCCACGCAGCGCTTTGGGTGACCAAGCATCGGTACAGCCTTGGGTGAGGTAGGCAATCTGTGCGCCAGCGGCAGCGGCTGTACGCAACATGCTACCCAAATTGCCTGGGTCTTGAATATCTTCAATCAGCAGGGCAAAGTCTATGGTGGATGGCACAACAGGCTCAGGAATATCGACCAGCGCCATCACACCGCTGCTGGAAGCCACTGGCGTTAATTCGGCAAACATCAGGGTTGGGAGCAGCATGGTATCCACGTCTGCTAACTGCTGAATCAGCCCAGTCGCCTCTACACTGCTTTGGCCTTCAGGAATAATCAACAGCCGCGGCTCACCATACACCTGCCAATAAGCCTCGATCAGATGGACACCCTCTAAAAGGGTAGACGCTGTTTTTTTACGTTCACGTGATTGGTCAACCAGTTTGCGTAATTGTTTAAAGACGGGGTTATCGCGCGAAGTGATGTGTTTAAAAGCCATGTGTTCATTATACTTGAATTGATCGGCGGGCTTATTGCGGCACACCGCTCTTTTACATGCGCGTGACCATGCAACCACGCCATAGCCTGGCGCCAATTCACGTATAATCTTGTGATGGCAAAATTATTAGACTTAGAACGTATTCTGCACCGTCAGGGCTTTGGCACCCGTAAGATGTGCCGCATTTTAATCGTCAACCAAGCAGTGACGGTCAATGGCGAAATATGCGATGATCCAGACGCCAAGTTTGCACTCGATGACCAGTTGCATTTCACCGTGGATGGCGACGCTTGGCAATATCGTGAACATAGTTATCTGCTGATGCATAAACCAGCGCATTATGAGTGCACGCACAAAACGCAATTTCATCCCACCATTTACACATTGTTGCCCGAGCCACTGGTGGCACGGGGCGTGCAATGCATCGGTAGGCTGGATGAAGATACCACCGGTTTGATTTTATTGTCTGACGACGGGCAGTTCATTCATAAAGTCAGCTCACCCAAACACCATGTCCCCAAAGTGTATGCCGTCACCTGCAAACATCCTTTGAGTGACGAAGATCTGCAACATTTGTTGTCCGGCGTTAAATTGATCGATGAAGAGGAAACCATTACCGCCCTCGCCGTCACCCGACGCACAGAAACACTTATAGAGATGACATTGGCCGAAGGCAAATACCATCAGGTCAAACGAATGATTGCCGCCATTGGCAATCGCGTGGAGGGGCTCAAGCGCATCCGCATCGGCCAACTGACCTTACCAGATGACCTAGCCGCTGGACAATGGCGTTGGTTATCTGCCGAGGACTTAATCGCAGTACAATCCTAAGGTAGCGGCTGCATGCAGGCAGCATCATTTAAGGGAACATCATGACTTGGCTCGTATTAATTATTGCAGGCTTGTTTGAAACAGCCTGGGCGATTGGCCTGAAATATACCGACGGCTTTTCTAAGATCTGGCCCTCATTTTGGACGATCCTCGCCATGGTGATCAGCGTCTGGCTGCTCGGTTTGTGTGTCAAAGAATTGCCGGTGGGCACCGCTTATGCAGTGTGGGTAGGGATTGGCGCGGTAGGGACGGTGATTGGCGGCATATGGTTATTTAACGAACCAGTGTCAACATTACGTGTCTTGAGTTTAGGCTTAATCATGGCCGGTATCATTGGTTTAAAACTGGCCACCACAACTCCTTGAGCGAGCAACCTGCTACGCTGACAGACAGCCCCCACGTGATGATTAACATCACTTTAAACAAACTGGATGGTTTATTTTGCAAACACCAGCAATTCCCGCAAATGAAATAGAACGCTTGCATGTGTTGCGTGCGTTAGCCATTTTGGACACCAAAGCAGAAGAACGCTTTGACCGGGTCACCAGAATTGCCACCCGCATGTTTAATGTGCCGATTGCATTGGTCACGCTGGTGGATGCGAATCGACAATGGTTCAAATCCTGTATCGGTCTGTCCACCACCGAGACGTCCAGAGACATCTCCTTTTGCGGCCATGCGATCTTGGGCAATGAAGCCTTCGTGATACAGGATGCCGCAGAAGATATTCGGTTTCACGACAACCCGCTGGTCATCGGTGAGCCGCACATTCGGTTTTATGCTGGCCGACCAATTCGCACCACCCATGGGTTTAAAATTGGGACGCTGTGTTTGATTGATTCGCAGCCGCGCACATTTTCAGCCAAAGATATCAATGACTTGGATGATTTGGCCTGTTTGGTCGAAAGTGAATTAGCGGCCATTGAATTGGCAATCATGGACGAACTCACTGAATTGAGTAATCGGCGTGGCTTTAGCATGCTGGCAGAAAAATATATCAGCTATTTTCGCCGGCACAAGGTGTTCGCGTCGCTGGTGTTTATCGATTTAAATGGCTTTAAAAACATCAATGATACGTTTGGCCACGAGGTCGGCGATCAAGCGCTACAAGCTTTCGGCAAAGCCTTGAAACATGTCGGACGCAGCTCGGACATTTTAGCCCGGCTGGGCGGCGATGAGTTTGTGGTGTTGCTTTCGGGCACACGGCCGCCTGAGGCGCACTTGTTTATCAAACGCTTAACGCATTATTTAGAGGCAGTCAGACAACAAACGCTACAACCCTATCAGACCTTATTTGCATATGGGGTGGTCGAGTTTGACCCTCATCAGCCAACATCGGTAGACCAATTGCTGCTTGAAGGCGACGCATTGATGTATCAACTGAAAAAAAACGATACGACAAGTGCAAGTTAACACTTGCCGCATCCTTGGTTCTGCAGGAGATTCGGCTAGACTTTAATCGTGACCACGGTGTCCGCGGCCATGATGATGGCCATGTTTTTTGCTTTTTTTAGCGCGATGTGGACGGTCATACGGATCCGGCTCGTCAATCACTTTACCCACCACCGCGCCACCCGCACCGCCCACGCCAGCGCCGACCACCGCACCTGTGGTGGTCCCACTGACTTTACGGCCGACCATTGCCCCCGTTGCCCCGCCGGCAGCGCCACCCAAAATCGCACCAGTTCGACCAGCACGACCAGTGGTGGCCGCCCCACCTAATCCGCCGCCTACGGCGCCGCCAATGACTTCACCCGTCGAGCCACCCAGCACACTGCCGACCGCAGTACCGGCTGCAGCACCGACTCCGCCGCCTAAACCTGTTTCTAAATTGTCCGCCATGACCTGCGTCGATAACAGCAACAATACGCTCAACACTTTAAAACCGATGTAATGCTTCATGACCTGACTGTAGTTGCCTCTCAAAATTAACCAACGGGATATTAGAATTCATCCGGAATGCAATTGAATTTATGCTATTTTAATCGGTCTTGCTCTACAACATTGATTCATACACAAAATATTTATGCTCATACGCCCTACGCATTACTTGCCCGTCCTGTTTGTGCTACTGACACTCTCGCTGAGCGCGTGCACTGAACCGTTACCCACGCAGGCCGAACAAGCGATTGTTAGCCGTTTTGACCCGAATCAGTATGTGGGAACGTGGTACGAAATCGCACGCTTGGAAAATCGTTTTGAAAAAGGGCTGGAACGGGTCACCGCCGAATATAGCACTGAAGCGGACGGCACACTCAAAGTGGTCAATCGTGGTTTTGATCCTGAAACAAACGACTGGCGCATCGCCACTGGCAAAGCTAAGTTTGTCGATCCGCCGAATGCAGATGGCAGCCGCTCGGGCCGCCTGAAGGTGTCTTTCTTTGGGCCATTTTATGGCGATTACCATATTCTCGAGTTAGACCAACCTTATTACAACTATGCCTTGGTCAGCAGTGGTCGCGACTATCTTTGGATACTGTCGCGTACACCACAATTGGCTTACCCCATTAAACAGCACCTGATGGCAAAAGCTAAAGCGCTGGGTTTTGCCACAGAGCAGCTACTGTTCATCCGTCAAGCCAACCAGGTCGAGTATGAATCCGGTCGACATGTGATGCCGCAGCAGCAATAACTCTTTGCGGGTCCAGCCGCGGGCACGCTGCTGCGCGCCGCCCGCAGTTCATTGCGGGTCTGTAGGGATGTTACCAGCCGCTGGCGTGTCCATTGGTTCAGTACCGGCAGCCGGTGCTTCCATCATCGGGTCCAAGCCCGCTGGCGCCGGTGCAGCCACCACTTCACCGGTCTCATAGCGCAGTGAACCAAGCACTGCGTACACACCCTCTGACTGCTTAGCCAGCTTCGTCACCGCCTCAGCATCCTGTTTAGAGGCGACTTCACCACGCAGTTGCACAACGCCTTCTGCATCGGCATCGACTTGCACCGCAGAGATGTCTATGCCCTGATTTTGCAAGCTGGTTTTAACATTATTTACCACAGTGTCGCTCGGCAAGAAGTGATACATCGGCTCGCCTTTGGCCATCACAGGCGCATTTGCGGAAAGCAATGCTGCAATCAATGCACTATGGATTAGATATCGGTTCATCGTCATCATGATGTTTCCTTCCTGTTGAATAAAGGGGCGGGTTGCTCAAGTTGTACAGAGGATGAATCAGTCAACACATGCAGAACAACCCGCCGTAAAAAAAAAGCAAGCTACGCAATTGGGAGAGAGACTGTAGCTTGCGAGGGGGTGTTTATTAACCTTTTACCACGATGGCATTTTTCACAGACTTGACGCCTTCAACACCAGCCACCAATTCCTCGGCTTTAGACTTCAGCGACGCCTCAGACACAAATCCGCTGATCAGCACCTCACCTTTGTGGGTTTCTACGCTAATCTTGAGTGACTTGAAAGCCTCTTCTTCTAGCAAGCGCGCTTTCACTTTGGTGGTGATCCAACTATCAGACATGGCGCCTTTAATGGCTTTTTGACTGGTTTGCGTTTTCAACTCAGCATATTCTTCATAGGTCAGACTACCATCTTTGTCATGGTCATACGCCTTGAAGTCACGCTGCTTGACCGCTTTGTCCTGTTGGACCTCGGACCAAGTCAGGGTCTGGTTGGTGTTTTTGTCGAGGGCGTTAAATTGTTCCAGATAAGGTTTTTCACCGTTCTGGACTTCCTGCAAATCGAATGCAAAGGCATTTAATGTGATGGTCGCTGCCAACAGGCCGCCAAAAATTGTTGCTTGTGTATATTTTGAGATTGACATGCGTGTCTCCTTTTTTGTATGTCACAAAACAGTGCTCTGTCTTGTGTTGCCATACTAATGCGGGAAGCACTTGGCGTCAGTCGTCCAGCCACTGAATCGCCTGTCAGAATAAGACTACAGGGGCGCGCGCGGCATCAGGCAGCGTCAGGATCACTCTTGAGGTAAGGTAATAACACACGGGTACTGGTACCCTGTTGCGGGGCACTGGCGATTTCATAATGCCCGCCAATCGACTCTACACGGTTTGACATGCCACTAATGCCATGCGTGCTATTGGTGAGTTTTTTAGGTTCAAACCCAATACCGTTGTCAGCAATTTCTAATTTGACATGCGTCTCATCATGCATCAAATGGACCGAGACGGCGGTCGCCTTGGCGTATTTACTACAATTATTCAAACTTTCTTGCACCAAGCGATAAATAATCAGGCTGACCGTCTCATTAATCGCCATTTCCTGTTCAGGCAAAATGACATCGATTTGCCATTGGTTACGCACTCTGGCCTCATCAATCAAATTTTGCAATGAAGCGATCAATCCAAAACTCTTCAGCATTGCAGGATGCAGGTTTTGCACGATTTCACGTTTAAAGTTAATACTGCGATCCAAGTATTGATTGGTTTTCTTCAGCTTTTCGGTGACTTGCGGCAGCGCATCTTTCAAATGCTTGATGGCCCAAGAAACATCCATTTTGATCGCCGTGAGCAAAGAACCCAACTCGTCGTGCAACTCTCGTGAGAGTTGGTAGCGCTCATGCTCTATATTGGTTTGCGCCAGCAATGCTTGACCTTGCACCGTGGTGGTCAGCCGCTGAATATTGCGCTCGTATTCCGCGTTTTCATCGGTCAGACGCACATACAAGTCTGCTTTTTCGGCAAGCTCTCGCAATAAACGTCGAATCACCAGCACCACGAGTGACACAAAAATAAGCGGGCAAGCCATGACAAACCAACGCATGAGCTTGCGCGTGGTATCACGGTTTTCCGCCACCTGACTGCGGTAATCCAACACAAGGTTTTCAAACCGACGTGACAACACTTCAATGTTCCGGCTCTCTTTGACGCCAGAATCCAATTTGACGACATCTAGCGCTTTATCAAACTGTCGTTTTTTGGCGAAATCAATGGTCACACTCATTTCAGCTGATTTTTTAACAATACTGTTGACCAGTTCATTCATGGTGGTTTGTATCACCGGGTGTCTGACCAGATTGGTGTGATTCAACAGTTTGTTGATGTTTTGTAACTGTTGCCCAATTTGTTTGGTGGCGTCATCATATGGCTGAAAATAGTTTTCTGAGCGTGTGAGCAAATAGCCGCGTTGTGCACTTTCAGCAATCGCCAGATTGGTTTGTGTTTTCCAGGTCTCGAGCAACAGCTGATCGAGCATCGTCACAACATCGGTCTTTTCACGCGTCGTGACAATAAACCGATCATTCACTACCAGCATCGCAGCAGCCAGAATCAAACTGACAGTCAGTAATGCAACCGTGTTACCCCCAAAGGTATCACTGATTTTTTCTAACCGGTCAAGCAAAGCTATGAGTGTTGTTCTTAATTTTTGCATCGCGGGGTCAGGTGTGTTCTAGCTACTCGGAATAATATGGCCAACAATTGCATTGCAGACAAAGCATTAATGCATCATATCCAACTTGAGAAATATCGGCAATCTAAACCTGAACGCGACGCTGTCACGGTCAATCGGCAATGCTAAAAGCACGCTAAAGCGAGCATACGGCTGCCTGGCATGCTTTTAGCCCGCGCTAAAAGATCGACTGCTGCAGCCAAAGCAGCGCCACCCCACACATAGTCAACAGCATAATGAACAGCAGCATCAACAACAGGTATTTCACTACGATCTGAAGGTTATATTCGGCCGACAGCACCTTGGAAAACACCAATCCCAATACCGCATAAAATAAAACGGTAAATACCGTCGGGCTCATCAAGTTGATGCCCTCTAGGCGCCAGTGATCAAGTATCAGCTGCAGGACTGACAACACCAAGCCATAGGACACTAAATAGAGTTGAATCGCCACATGCTCTGCATAGCGATACCCCGCCCATTTAAAGCTTATGTGGGTGAGCCATGCAAATGGTAAGGTGGTCAGCAACAAAGAGAATCCCAAGTTCTGATAAAAGCTTTGCAGAAAATATTTAATCAATACTATATTTCGGCTATCGGTCGCCGCAATATGGGCTTTCAGACTATGGTCGCCCAGATAGGCATTCAACAGCAGGTAGATGCCGGAGGTGACGAACAATACCGACAGCGGTTGCGCAATCTGCATGCGTTTACACTGTATAAAGTCGACAATGGTCTGGGCAGGGTGTAACAGAAAGCCCAGTAAGCTCGCGTTGCCAGCCTGCAAAGGATTGATTTTACTGATGAGTTGCTGACTAAAATAATCCAGCGTCACCGGTTGCTCAGAAGTTTTCTGTCCGCAATGGCTACAAAACTGTCCGGACACCTCATGCGTGCAATTTTTACAGATCATGCGTCACCTCCCCACTCGGCCAGTAACTCGCAAGCCTCGCCTCAAGGCATATGTTTATAGTATTCATTGGTATTCCCCTGCAAAATAAATTGGTCATATTCTTTTTTAGATACATAGCCATCATGATCAGCATCCACTTTCAAAAATAGCTTGTGATCAAACAAGGCTTTATCGCTATAACCGACCTCTTTTGCAGTTTTCACCGAGCGGTCCTGCATATAAATCGCCCACTCGTCACGATTGAGCCGTCCGTCATGATTGACGTCCGAATACGCGAAGTTATCTTCATAAATACGTTGATCCAGCGCAGCACACCCTAGCAGCATCACGCTGAGTGCGACACATATCCCTGTTTTTGTCATGGCTTGTTCCCCCCCTCTTTTTAAATAAATCATGCCCTTTACATCGTTTCAAAGACTCGGGCTGAGCGGAACACTATCACCAAATGTTAACATTTGTAAATAACCACTTACAGTGTTAGGCCAGGCAGCGACTGATCACTTAAGGACAAACGAAAGTGTGCTTGTCAAACAGCAAGCGTCAGCGTAAGGTAAAAAGCGCTAGATTGATGTTGAACGTGCGCGCCAAACTTGCAGCGCCTTGCCCCCTGTCAGAGAATTCTGACTCGGATATCGGTGACTAGCTGATGGGGCATCCTAAGCATTTTGATTAAGATGGTTCCATGTTGAAAACAACCCTATTCAGTTCAGCTTCATACAAACTGAATGTTTTCATTTATATGTCCGACGATTTAAATAAGGAGTTTCAAAATGTTTAATTTTTCAAAAGACAATGTTGAGAACACAACTGACCGTTTGGCCAAAAAATCTGACCAAGCCATTGAGCAAATTGCGGCGCAGGTAAAATCGACTGCCAACGAGTTGTTGGACGCGGTCAATGACACGGCTGATACCACGCAAGACAAAGCAAAAGACCTGATTCAAACCCTGAAGAGCAACATTGATCGACTCACCAATGAAGAAAATGCTGCTGCCATTGCATCCGATCTTTCATCTAAAGCTGGTCGTGTGAAGGAACAAGTACAGCGCGAAGTCAGCGATACTTATCACTCTATTAAAGACAAAACCGTAGATACCGTGCAAGAACATCCGCTTGGCACCGTGCTGGTAGCCGCAGGCGTAGGTTTACTGATAGGATATCTATTGGGCACCAAACGTGGTGAGTAAGCAAGGAAAGTTATGTGGTTAAACCTCTTGAAATTTGCCGCTGTTTTATTTTTAAATCGCAAAGTGAGCGCTTTGAAAAGTAGTCTATTCAATTTGCGTCATCATGTTGCCGATTACACAGAAGACCGTGCGCAACAATTAAAACAGGATTTTCTGGAGGAGACCGAGCGCTTGGCCACTAGCATGGTAGGCATGCTGGTGGTCTTTAGTATGTTCATTTTTACCGGACTGCTTGGATTGATGTGGTTGTTCTCGCTGCTATGGCAACACCCGCATCGCACCTTGATTCTAGGCCTAGCCATGTTGGTGCCGACGATCATTGGTATACTCGCTTTTGTAGCTGTGCGCGCCATCTGGCATCAAAAACCGCTATTTGCGGATTCTTTGGCCATGATCAGTCAAGACTGGCAATTATTCAGAAAAGAGATGGCGCCAGCCCCAGACGCAGCACCAGCAACTACTGGCGAGACAGCATCTGCAAGCACCGCCCCTGCAAATAAAACACCTGACTAACAAGTTTAAGAGAACCGCATGAAAAGAATTCTTTTGGTAGATGATCACAGTATTGTGCGTGATGGTTTACGTAACTTGATCGAACTTGAAACCGACCTGCAAGTGACTGGAGAGGCTGCTTCAGGAGCGGAAGCCATTCAATTGGTACGCAAAAATACATTCGATGCGATGGTCTTGGATATCTCTATGCCGGATAAAAACGGCGTCGATACCTTGCATGAATTAAAACATGTCGCGCCTCAATTGCCAGTGCTGGTCCTCAGTGGTTATGCTGAAGACCAATATGCGCTTAACTTAATGCGCAAT
>Ga0208266_100203_pt1 | contig 26112 bp, 23 predicted proteins | sample LakWasMet67_HOW9_2_FD_183897 | JGI IMG/M metagenome (GOLD analysis project Ga0208266, IMG submission 183897) | Freshwater sediment methanotrophic microbial communities from Lake Washington under simulated oxygen tension - Sediment Metagenome... | ecosystem: Environmental > Aquatic > Freshwater >...
TAGCAGGTACACCTACTTGACGAGCTAATAAGATATGCTCACGAGTTTGAGGCATAGGACCATCAGTTGAAGCAACAACTAAAATCGCACCGTCCATTTGAGCAGCACCAGTAATCATATTCTTCACGTAATCCGCGTGACCTGGACAGTCAACGTGAGCATAGTGACGAGTAGCAGTTTGATACTCAACGTGAGAAGTATTAATAGTAATACCACGCTCTTTTTCTTCAGGAGCATTATCAATAGAAGAGAAATCTCTTACTTCTGATAAACCTTTAGATGCTAATACAGTAGTAATTGCAGCTGTTAATGTAGTTTTACCGTGATCTACGTGACCAATTGTTCCAATGTTTACATGTGGTTTGGAACGGTCGAATTTTTCTTTAGCCATTGTTATTTTGTTTATTTGTTATTTATATTAAAATTAATTATTCCTTTTTTCAATCTATTTTTGAGCTGTTGAACTGGTCCCGACAACTATCGGGAGAACCGCACACCTCTCATTTTGAGCTGTTGAGCGGGATTGAACCGCCGACCTCTTCCTTACCAAGGAAGTGCTCTACCACTGAGCTACAACAGCTTTTAAATTCTGCTGTTTGCTGTATTTTAAAGAACTGTCTTTTTGTATACACGAAAAGTCCCTCTTTTTTGGGGACTTTCAAAAGGCTTGGGATCGCATGCGCAGATCTTTCCTGTCTTTTGTCCGTTTATACGGTTATTCATCAACTTCACTTTCCAATTCTTACAAGAGCGAAAGACGGGTCTCGAACCCGCAACCTCCAGCTTGGAAGGCTGGAGCTCTACCAATTGAGCTACTTTCGCTTAATTTTACTCTTAACAATGCGACAACCATCGTTTAATGTGGGGACAGGAGGATTCGAACCTCCGAAGTCGAAACAACAGATTTACAGTCTGTCCCATTTGGCCACTCTGGTATATCCCCATTAAAAAAGAGCCGAAGAAGGGACTCGAACCCCCGACCTACTGATTACAAATCAGTGGCTCTACCAGCTGAGCTACTTCGGCTTAATTTTTTGATTTTAAAGAACGTCCCTTTCAAATGGGGTTGCAAATTTAGTAACAATTTCTATTGTTGCAAAAAAAAATATAACTTTTTTTGCTTTTTTTCGAAAATAATTGCTTTAGCGCTCTTTTTCAATGAAATAGAGAAGAGTAAACCTCTTCTCTATTCTTATTTTGGCTTAAATTAATGGTTACTCAAGTAATCAGCAACCCCTTTATGGTCAGCTTTCATCCCTTCTTTACCTTTAGTCCAGTTTGCAGGACAAACCTCCCCTTTTTCTTCAAAATATTGTAATGCATCTACCATACGTAAAGCCTCATCAACATTACGTCCTAAAGGTAAATCATTAATTAATTGGTGGCGAACAACACCTGCTTTATCAATTAAAAATAAACCACGGAAAGCAATCATATCGCCAGTTGCGATTAAATCTCCGTTCTCGTTAACATCATAATCTCCTAATAAAGTATCAAAGTTGATAGAAATGATTTTAGTTGTATCTGCTACTAATGGATAAGTAATACCTTTGATACCCCCTTGTTTTTTATCTAATTGTAACCAACCCCAGTGGCTTTGCTCTGTATCAGTGCTACAGCCAACAACAGCTACACCACGCTTTTCAAATTCTCCTAATTTTTCTTGGAAAGCATGTAATTCAGTTGGGCAAACAAAAGTGAAGTCTTTTGGGTAGAAGAAAAACACAACGTGCTTTTTGCCGATGTACTGCTCTAAAGAAAAGTTATCTACGATTTCTTCCCCATTAATTACTGCTGAAGCCTTAAATAAAGGCGCTTTTTTTCCTACTAATGCCATATAATTTTATTTTTTAGTTTATTAAATTTTTGTGCAAAATTATCATTTACTTTGTTTAAACAGTTGTATTTTTAGATTGTTTAACTAACAATTAATAACCAGTTTACTCACAAGTAAACATAAAAACATAAAATTATGGCGATTACAGTAGGACAAGCAGCTCCAGAGTTCAAATTATTTAATACCGAAAAAAAAGAAATCTCTTTATCAGATTACAAAGGAAAAAATTTAGTGATTTTGTTTTTCCCTTTAGCATTTACAGGCGTTTGCACGGCTGAATTATGTAACATTAGAGATAATTATAATATTTATACTTCGTTAAATGCAGAAGTGGTAGGTGTTTCCATCGATTCTTTATTCAGCTTAGGAGCCTTTAAAAAAGAACAAAATTATAATTTCCACTTGTTGTCTGATTTCAATAAAACAGTTTCAAAAGCATACGATTCGTTATACGAAACATTTGGATTTGGCATGGTTGGCGTAACCAAACGTTCGGCGTTTGTGATTGATAAAAACGGTATTATTCAGTATGCTGAAATATTAGAAGATGCTGGCAAACAGCCTAATTTTGATGCGATAAAAGCTTGTTTAGAAGGATTACAATAAAAGAATAGAACGTAGATGACGCCGATTGGATAGATAACTTTGTAATTACTCTTCCAACTCTCATGTCTTGAAAATCATTTTAAATCATATTTATCTGCGAAATCAGCGTGCTATTAATTAAAAAAATGCTTAAATCCTATTTCGATAAAAATTTAACAGAAGCAGGCTGTGACGAGGCTGGACGAGGTTGTTTGGCTGGCCCTGTGTATGCAGCTTCTGTTATTTTACCAAAAAATTATCGTAACAAATGGCTGGATGACAGTAAGAAATTAAGCGACAAAGACAGATACGAACTCCGCCCTGAAATTGAAGAAAAAGCCCTAACCTGGGCTGTTGGTGTAGTTGATAATGTTGAAATTGATGAGATTAATATTTTAAAAGCATCATTTTTAGCGATGCATCGCGCTATAGATCAACTAAAACAAAAACCTGAATTGTTGCTCATTGATGGTAATCGTTTTACTCCATACAAAAAAACACCTCATCAATGTATTGTAAAAGGTGATGCCAAATTTTTAAGCATAGCTGCAGCGAGTATCTTAGCCAAAACATACAGAGATGATTTTATGAAAGAAGCAGCCGTCACCTACTCGCAATATGGCTGGGAACAAAACATGGGCTATCCAACCAAAAAACATCGTGATGCAATTAGACAATTTGGCACAACATCTTTACACAGACTAACGTTTCAGTTATTACCCAATCAACTGAGTTTGGAATTATAAAGAAGTTGCATTTTATATCATTTCATTCAAAATCAATTGAAATTCTTTCGCGGTTTGCTTTGGTTGTTTTTGCAATTGTTTTGCTGCGTAATACTGAAGCAAAGTGAGTGTTATAGGTATCGCGTTTTTTTCGTGGTTAGCTAAGAAACAGTTTTTTAGAGACTTCATACTTTTTGTTTTGTATTTTCTTTTGTCTTGAAACAAAAGAAACAAAAGTTCAAGAACGAACGCCAAATTTTATTTTTATTCACACCGTTCGTCCACGTCTGCCGCACTATTACTAATATTTGCAGTGACTTATTAAAATAAATTTACAGGCTCAACCTTAGTGTCTTTTTTACAAGACACTATTATCGATAAAAACATTATGATAAGAATTAAATTTTTCATATTTAATTTTGTATTACTAATTTAAGATAACATAGTTTTTTACAAAAAAATAATACAAAAAATATCTTAATTAATAAACATAAACTTTGTGAACATAAACTTCAACTAGAGTTTTATTAAAGTTATATATTTGAATACTATAACTTTTAAAAACAGAGTCATTTACTGAAATTATTTTTTCAATATCATATGGTCCATAAAAAGTTTGCTCATCCGCCGATAAAGACCATGGTGCACCATCTTTTATAACACATGGAGTTGGGCTACTGTTACAGGGGCTACAACCTGGTCGTTTGATGTAATAATACCAACCATTAGTTGAATATAGTGAAGAAGTGTAGTATTGACAAGAATCAACAAAAACATATGCATTAGTTGAAGATGGTAAAGGTATTAATTCAGGATGGGCTTTGCCATATACAGTGGTATCTTGCCATTTCTCTGCTAAGCGCCAATAATGAGACGTTAGTGCTTTGTATCTCTCGCTTGGTCCCGAATTTGTAGATTCAACCTTAGTGTCTTTCTTACATCCTATATAAAAAATACTAAATAAGCACAATATAAAAAATAAGTATTTCATTGTTTTACTAATTTACAAATTTTTTGGTAATTATTGCCATAAAATTTAACAAAATACATTCCGCTATTTAGGGCAGATATATTTATTTCGTTATTATTATTTAACTGCTGGCTTAAAACCAATTTACCTAATTGGTCATACACATCAACAGCTGGCTGCACAAACACATCAGCATTATATTTAATAAAGCAACTATTAAATGTGGGATTAGGATACAGCGAAACCTGAGCGGTACTTAATTTATCTTGTAAACTACTTACTTGCACAACTTGCTTATACACCGTGCTAGTATCTGTAGCTACATTGTTTACCGTTAATGTAATAGTATAAGTGCCAGGTGCGCTATAATGTACTCTTACTATTGAATCATTACTCACGGTACCATTTCCCCAATCATATGTATAACTATAATTTTGATTGTTTTTTATAAAAGCAGGCTCCATATAAACAGTATCTGTATTAGTAAATGCTAATGTATCAGTTGTTCTAAAAAGAGGATAAGGTCTAACAACGTAGGCATAGTCAGGATATCCATTGGTTGGATTAATAGCAAAAGGCATATCTTCGTCAAATTTAAGCTTAACAGCATTAGCATACTGTAATGATGTCATTGCAAGATTGCCGTTGCCATACGTTACATATTTATCAACCCAATAAGGTACTATATCTGAAGGCATAAACCCACTAAAAATTGGAAAAATTTCAACTTTTGGATTGCCTACTGAATAACTCGGATCTATATCATAAACCTGTTGATTAGCAGTAATACCCTCATTTTGCAAATATAAATAGTAATTTGCAATACTCCCATAAGAGGATGGTGGGTCGTTTGCCCAATGCGATGATTTATTAAGAGAAAAAGCGATAGCATTTCTTGTATTTGGTGTAACAGAACAAAAGGTATAAAGCTGTTTACCATTTGTACCAGTTGTGCCAAATCGACTATCCCAAGCTTGTGCAACTGGTATAAATGGTTGGCTCCAATCTACCGCACTAACAAAAGTTTTAATGGCCTTAAAATTTGCCCTATGGTTAGTACCTTTTGATTGACTCATATCTTGCCAATACATGCCTGTGCCCAAAGCGCCACTCATAACACTTATCCAATTAGCGTTATGAAATGTGCGGTCGTTAAACTCATCTATGGGTATTGAAATATCTGGCATCCCTACCTCGCCCCAAATAAATGGTTTATAATCGTCAAAATATTTTTTAGCTTCGTCAAACCTATACCAGTCTCTTAAAAAATATTTCCCATTGTTAGGCTCTGAATAGCTAGTATAATCATTTTGGCTCCAAAAATTAAGGCAGGCTATGTTTCTATTTACAACGTGATCATTAACAAGATCTGTCCCAGTTAGTCCTGTTGTTGTGGGGTGCCAAGGGTATTGTTGTTCCATATAAAATTTCATATCACAAATCCATTGGTCTACTTGGCCTCTAAATGTTAAATCGTTGCTATATGGGCCATTCATAACCACATTAGATAGTTGTCCATTAGGCTCTACAGTATACGAATCCATTTTATCGCTTACATTAATGGTTTCGTTAATCATCATCCAACCACCAAGACTTGTGCTATAGCCCCAACGCGCAATTATATAATTTAAATATTTTTTAAAAATTTGTTGTGAAGTAGGGTCCGAAAAAAACGATTTACAATCCTGAAAAGTAGTACCCAAAATTGCCGAAAAAGGATTTTTTAACCATTGGTTTGCTGTTGGAGGTGAACCATAGGGGCTATGTATTTTATATTCCTGATCTTGTAATAAACATAATATAGCATGCACTTCTTTTTCTTCCAACAAATCAAATGTTTTATCTAACTCCCACATGTGTTTTTGGTTATTATCATAACTATGTAAATACACACTTAAATCGCTATTGGTAGGAGGGTCGCCAATTTGATATTGACGATTTGGCCACATTACTGGAAACTGTCCCCCATCAATTCTTAAGCGCGTAAAATTGCCTCCATTGTTTGCTAAATCTGTTATCCACCCCCTTAATTTATCGTACATCGTGGGAGAAACGCAAGAGTAGTATGTTTGATCAAAGCAATCTGTTGCATTATCGCCACCAGCCCATAAATTTTGACCAATACCAAAAAACGGCGTGCCATCTTCATAAAAAAACTTACGCGTGTTATTTGTATTAGTTGTAGTTAAATGACCATGATTGTTGCTATCCGTAACCTTAAATGTACCCGAAAAAACCTGTGTTTGTGTGTTATTTACAAAAACTTTTAAATTAAATTGGTAATTACCAACTTGTGGCGGAGCAAAACGGATTCTGTATTTATAATCAGTGTTTTTTTCAATCCAATGATTATTCAGAATATAAAAATCTTTAAAATAAAATCCATTTCTTTTATAAGTAGTTGTTTGGGCATAAGTTGGTTCGTAAATAAAATCACATTCAATTCTAAACACATCGGGATCGTATGGATTTAATCCTCCTTGATTATCTGCTAAAAAATCATCGATTTGAGATTGTAAAGTGCTTGGAATTTTAATTCCAATTTCCATTTTATTATACTTAGTTGGTTGCCAATTACCTGTCATGTCGGCTACGTCTAAAGCTTGTTCATCAATATACGCTCTAAAATTATGCGAACTTGTATTATTAACAATTGGGAAAGCCGACTCTGAATTTATAATGATTTCTTGCGTAGCTTTTAATGTAACTGTTGTAAGTGGATGCGTTTGCATATTTGTGCAAATTGTACTAGCTTCAAACACAGTAGGCGTTGTTAAATTACCTGTTATAGATGTTAAAGAATTAGGGTCGCAAGATGAGCCGTAATTTAAATTGTATGGCGTTTGAGAACTAACCACGCTATACAATAAACAAAAGCTATATGATAATATTATTTTTTTCATTAATTTGAGAAACGTAATATATTCTTGTATAAATAATTGACGAGCGTTAACTTCCCCGTCAAAATGACCACTACCACCAACTTTTAACATATACTGAGCGATAGGACTACTTGAAATAGGCCTATTTAAACCACTTGTGTAAATTACTACTTCTCCTCCTCCATCAAAAATCGTCTTACCTTGTGGGTCAAATATTGCTCTTGCAATATTATTAGTTTTAAAAATTAAAGATTGATTATTAGTTGTTCCAATAAAATCTGAAGTTGAAGCGCTATTACCATTAATTCGCCATTGCGCATTAGCGTTTGCGTTAGCATTAGCATTAGCATTGGGATTTTGAGCAATAGAATGTTGTGCAAAACATAATGAAACAGTGAGAATTATAATTTTTTTCATACGTATTAAATTACTTTGGTTTAAACAAAATTAAAAATATTTTTAAATATTCCTATTTATATATAGGATTATTTATATAGTAACATATAAATGGTTAGTTGTGTTATTTTGTTTTGTGGCAACAGAAGAAGAGAAACACTTACATAAACTATTAGGCAAGAGGGTAAAGGAACTGCGCAAAGAGGCTGGATACACTAGTCAAGAAACATTTGCCTATGATGCAGAAATACCAAGAGCTTTATATGGTAAGTATGAACAAGGTTCAAATATTACAATTAGTAGTTTGCGTAGAATTTTAAAATTTCATAAAATCACATTTAAGGAATTTTTCAAAAAAGGTTTTGAAAATTATTAGTTCTCAGTTTCTCAATAATAAATTTTTACGTTCTTTGTTGCTCAAATAAATCTAAAATGGAATTTATTAGTAAAGAACTCAGTAATTACTGTGAAAATAATACTACTACCGAATCGGAAGTGCTTTCAAAACTTAACAGAGAAACTCACTTAAAAGTGGTGTCGCCTCGTATGCTAAGTGGTCATTTACAGGGGCGTTTTTTAAGTTTTATCTCTAAACTACAACAACCAAAATTGATTGTAGAAATTGGTACTTATACTGGTTATTCGGCATTATGTTTGGCTGAAGGGTTACATCCAGAGGGGAAATTAATCAGTATTGACGTGAATGAAGAAACATCTACTTTTGCTAAATCATTTATTGCCAAAACAGAATACGCTAATCAAATAGAGTTGGTATTAGCAGATGCAAAAGAATTTGTAACAACTATAAACGAACCTATAGACCTAGTGTTCATTGATGCTGATAAAAAAAATTATCTCAATTATTATCATTTAATCATTGATAAAATAAAACCAGGTGGCTTAATTATTGCCGACAATGTTTTGTGGAGTGGAAAAATAACCATGCCAGAAAAAGAAATGGACAGAGAAACGCTAGCGCTTCATCAATTCAACCAGTTTGTACAACAAGATGTTAGAGTTGAAAACCTTTTATTGCCTATTAGGGACGGCTTGATGATTGTGAGAAAAAAACAAACTCGCTAACACTATTTTTACAACCTTTTTTTTAAATTTTAACATCTTAAGTAAGATTTTTCGCACTTCTAAAAAGTGATTTTTTAATTGTGTTTAAAAAAAATTCAATAAAATCAATTGTTTCTAAAGATTTTTATTTTTAAAGAACTTAATTTTTATACTTTTTTACATATTTCTTACATCATAAATATTTAGATTTAATAGCCGCCTATTGCTATTTAGAGTGTAAAAAATTACATTTAAGAGTAACTAATATTTCTTATATGGCAAAAAAGGTAATTATCATTGGTGGTGGTGTTGCTGGCTTGAGTGCTGCACACGAATTAATTAACAGAGGTTTTCAAGTAGACGTTTATGAGGCGGCAGGATGTGTGGGGGGCAAAGCAAGAAGTGTGGGTGTTCCCGGATCGGGTAAAAATGGTAAAAAAGATTTACCAGGCGAACATGGATTTAGGTTTTTTCCTAGGTTTTACAAGCATATAACAGCAACCATGCAAGAAATACCATACACTGGTAATTCAAATGGTGTATTTGGAAATTTAACTGAAACCACTCAAATCAAATTAGCCAGATTTGATAAAGGATCTGTTGTAATGCCAGCAAGGTTTCCTCGTTCATTAAAGGAATTTGAAAAATATTTAAATGATTCGCTACACAGTGATTTAGGATTAACCGAAAAAGATAAAGCCGATTTTGCTTTAAAAGTATGGGAATTACTTACGAGTTGTCGAGACAGAAGACGAAACGAATATGAACGCATTGGCTGGTGGGAATACTTAGATTCTGATAACCACTCTGTTGCCTACCAAACTATATTTTCGAAAGGATTAACCAGAACTTTAGTAGCCGCAAGAGCAGAAACTGCTAGCACCAAAACAGGTGGCAATATTTTTTTACAACTCATGTTTGATATTGCGAGCCCTGGAACAAGTAGCGACAGGATATTAAACGCACCCACAAATGATGCATGGATTAATCCTTGGGAAAAATATTTAAAAGAGAAAGGCGTAAATTTTTATTTAAATAGCCCTACTATTTATATTAATACAAAAAATCAAAAAATAGATAGCATTAAAGTTTTAGTAAACGGCAAAGAAGAAGCAATTAGTGGAGATTATTATTTATTTGCTGTTCCTGTTGAAGTGATGGCCAACTTGTTAAATCCAGATGTTGTAAAAATTGACCCAACTTTAAACACCATTAAACAACTGAGCGAATCTGTTTCATGGATGAATGGTGCGCAATTTTATTTAACGCAAGATATTCAAATAAATCAAGGGCACACTATATATATTGATACTCCATGGGCAATTACATCTATTTCTCAAAAACAATTTTGGCCAAATGTTGATTTAAGTGAATATGGAGATGGAACGGTGAAAGGGATTTTATCTGTGGATATTTCGGATTGGGATACTCCAGGTATTTTATACAATAAATCAGCGAAAGATTGCAACAAAGAAGAAATCATTAAAGAAATTTGGGAACAATTAAAACGTAGTTTAAATGTAGAGGGCCAGGTTGTGTTAAAGGATGACATGTTACATAACTGGTATTTAGATGCCGATATTGAATTTGATATTCCTAAAAAAAATAAAGAACCATTATTAGTAAACACTATCAACTCATGGGATTTAAGACCATACAGTTATACTCGAATTCCAAATTTATTCTTAGCATCAGATTACGTGAAAACATATACCGATTTAGCAACTATGGAAGGTGCTAATGAAGCAGCAAGGAGAGCAGTAAATTGTATATTAGATGTTTCTGGCGTTAGAGCCAAAAAATGCAAAGTATGGGATTTACATGAGCCGTGGATTTTTTCGTTTTATAGATGGAAAGATAAGAGACGGTATAAAAAGGGGCTTGCATGGAATGTTGAGATTCCATGGATTATGACTTTTGCAATACATGTTCTTGTTACAATTAAAAATTTATTCACTAAAAAAAGAAAATAATATGAGTAATTATTGGTTAAACACATCCGTATACACCATTCCTGAATTAATCTTATTTGGCATAGGCGCTATATTTTGGGTATTATGTTACATTTTAGTAATACGTGGAATTATTAAATACAAATTCGTAGGCATTTCGGCTGGTGTTGTGGGAGCTAATATTGCCTGGGAATTTTTATGGGCTTTTGTATACAGACAAGACATGGGTATGATTTTGCAAATTGGTTACTATGCTTGGTTTTTTGCAGACGTATTTATTGTTTATAGCACCTTTAAATACGGTTACAAACAAGTTAACGAAAAACTACAAAGTAGATTTAAAGTGATGTTTGGATTTTCTATTCTTGCATGGCTAGCAGTGTTATACTTTTTTATAAAAGACGGGTACGATAATGCTATTGGAGCCAATTCAGCTTATGCCATACAATTAGTTATTTCTATTACATGCTTAATCATGTTATTAAATCATCTGCAAGAAAAAGGGATTTCGTATTGGGCAGCATGGTGTAGAATGCTCGGAAGCCTATTTTGTGGCATTATGATTATCATGCATTGGCCTCACAATAGGTGGATTATTTCTATGGTTATTGTTTACATGATAATAGATATTTATTATCTTGTTATTGCTACAAAACACCGAATAAAATAAACTGTTTTTATAAAGGAAAAAAAGTAGCTTTGTCAATATGGATATTTTGGGCTATTGGAATCTGATTATAAAAACGGGGGTTAACCCCAATCAGGCCTATACATTTTCAGATAAGCTACAAGCCAGAAACAGATTAGCGTTTCTATGCGTTATTTTTTCTCTTATTTATTTTGCATACTTTTTATTTCAAAAACAGTATTTGCCATTTATTGCAATTTCATTAGGCATTTGTTTGTTTGTTTCATCTATAATTCTTAACAAGTATCAAAAGTACTCTGTGTCAAGTTTATTGATTTTAGTTAACACAAACTATTGCGTGTTGTTTTTTTCAATTTACATTGGGTTTGATTCAGGAATACATCTGTATTTATTTACATCACCGCTAATTGTACTCACTCTTTTTGATACCAAGAAAACATTATTTATTGCCTTAGCAATGTTAAGTTATATTCTTAATTTTTTACTAATAGTGAGCGTTGACAAAATATATAAAATAGATTTTAATGTCATTACTCAAACACAACAAGAGATTTTTTATTTAATTAATTTTATATGTAGCACAGTTATTTTAATGGCTTTGGCTTTGTATTTTTTATACAACAACAATAAAGTAAATCAGCTATTAATATTAAAAAATCAACAACTAATTCATCAACAAACACAATTACAAGAAGAAAATAAAATCAGAAAACTGGCCGAAGAACAAGCAATTACCTCATTAGGGCAGCGAGAAATATTGCTTTCTGAAACCCACCATCGGGTAAAAAACAATTTAGCCGTAGTTACTGCATTAATAGATTTACAAACATTTTATCTAAATGATGATAAAACCATTCAAATTTTAAAAGAAAGTCAAAACCGAATTAAGTCTATCGCTTTACTTCATGAAAAATTATACGAGAATACTTCATTACAAGATGTTGATGTAGCCTTATATACTAATGAATTAATTCATTACATTCAACAATCTGTTACTATTAATAAGCATATAAACATCCATACTGAAATAGATGAAATTAATTTAGCCATGTCTAGCGCCATGCCTTTTGGTTTAATGCTAAATGAGTTAATAACCAACTCATATAAATATGCGTTCTTACAAAAAGAAACTGGTAATATTTGGATATCCATTAAGCTAAATGCAGATAACTGTTGCCTAGAATACAAGGATGATGGTGCTGGTTTTGATTATAATGACGAAATAAAAACTAAATCGTTGGGCTTAAATTTAATAGAATCATTTTGTGTGCAATTAAATGGTAAATTTGCCTACAAACGAGAAATCAATAAAATGATTTTTGAACTAATTTTTCCAATCAGTAAATAATAATTCTATGGCTAAAAAAATTCTTATAGTTGAAGACGACATGATTTTATCAATGGTAAACAGAAAATATGTCGAACTTTTAGGACACAAAGTTGCTCAAGCCGTAAGAACTGGTAAGGACGCCATAGAAGCTGTAAAAAAACATACTCCAGATTTAGTTCTTATGGATATTCGCATTGAAGGTGATATAGATGGAATTGAAGCCATGGAGGAGATCAGGAAATTTTCAAATGTTCCAGTAGTTTATTTAACAGGAAATTCAGAGCCTGTAACCAAAAGCAGAGCCGAAGCAACTAACATGTTTGCATTTTGTATAAAACCTATCTCCATGGACGATTTAAAAGCCATTTTAAATAAAATTTAATACTATCAAAAAGTTTAATGAAATTTCTAATCATAATAATGGCAATTTTTACATTGCCTTTTTATTCACTATCTCAAACCAACGAAGAGCTATCCATCTCTTTTGTAAAAAAGCTTGAACGCCAACAGTTTGATAGCTGCTACTCGATGTTTGACACAAGTATGGCTAATAAATTTAACGCGGCCATGTTAGAGAAGATGTGGGGAAGTATTCCGAGATATATGGGCGAATACAAAGGCTTCACAACTGTTGAATCAACTAAAAAAGATTCGATAGATGTTGTGGCGGTGAGATGTACATTTGAAAAAACTAAAATGGATTTACAGTTTAGTTACAATGAGCAAAAAAAAATAATAGGAATGTTTTTTGTTCCTCCTAAAAACAAAACTGCTTATGTAACTCCTGAATACGCGCAACAAAACAAATATTACGAAACTAAAATTGCTGTAAAAACAGGCACTATGTCGCTGCCTGGTGCCTTGTGTGTACCAAATAATATCAAAAATCCACCAGTTGTGATATTACTGGCAGGTTCAGGACCAAGTGATAAAGACGAAACTATTGGGCCAAACAAAGCTTTAAAAGATTTAGCAGTAGGACTAGCTTCTAATGGCATTGCCACATACAGATACGACAAGCGCACTTTAGTTTATGGGAAGGACATGAAAAATGTTGACTTAAACACTGAAGTGATTGAAGATGCTCTTACCGCAATCACTACCTTAAAAAACAATCCATTATTTAAAGATTCAAAAATATTTATTGCAGGCCATAGTTTAGGGGCTATGTGTTCGCCTTTCATAGCAAGTAAATCAAAACAAGTAAATGGTATTATCTTGTTAGCTGGAAATGCTCGCCCACTAGAGGATGTGTTGCTAGAACAATACAATTATATTTTTGGCTTAGATAGTATTGGAGATGAAGAAAAAAAAGAATTAGAAAAAATAGCTTCTCAAGTAAAAATAGTCAAAGACTCAAAGGCTTTGAAATTAGCAAAAGCAGAGGATTTACCATTGAATTTAGATTCACAGTACTGGCAATCTTTAGTAAAATACAATCAGGTACAAGTAGCTAAAAAAGTGAAACAACCTATTTTAGTGTTGCAAGGCGAAAGAGATTACCAAGTTACAATGACTGATTTTGATTTATGGAAACAAGCATTAAGTGGCAAATCCAAAAATCAATTTATTTCATACCCTAAACTTAATCATCTTTTTATGAAAGGTGAAGGAAAAGCAACACCTGATGAATACGAAAAGCAAGGTAATGTTGAATTTCAGGTTATTTCCGATATTTCGAATTGGATAAAAAGTAAATAAGCGAAAGCCAGCTTTTACTGAGGATTTTCAGTTTTTTAAAATTATTTTTCATAACGCTGTAACTTTTTTACAATGTGCCTCGTCCTATGTATAAAATCTGCAGAAAAGATTATTTAATTAAAAAAACATAAAATCTATATATGAAAACTATATTATCATCCATTTTTTTAATCAGTGCATTTGCTATTACTGCGCAAACAACACAAATAAGAGAAGCAAAACCATTTAAACAAATTGAATTATCGGGAGCTACAAGTGTTATTTATAAGCAAAGCGACACATTGGCTTTAAAAGTAATAGCCGATGAAAACGAAATTAATAATATTTACACTTCGTTTGAAGGCGATGCTTTAGTAATTAAAGCAAAAGGAAGTTTTACACATTCGTACAAAGTATACGTTAGCGGAAATACACTTTCAAAAATAATTTGTAGTGGTGCCTCAAAACTTAGCACAGAAAACACTCTTTTAACAGATAGTTTATCCATTGATGTTACAGGCGCAGGCAATGTAGTTGCAACTGTAAAAACTAAAGCTGTAGATGTTATGCAAAGTGGAGCCTCGTCAGTAAATTTAGAAGGAACTACCGAAACTTTATACGGAACAATAAGCGGAGCATCAGCACTAAAAGCCTATAAATTAAATTCAAATATTACCAACATTACCGCATCAGGAGCATCTTCGGCAAAGGTATATGCCAATAATAAAATAAATGCCAATGCTACCGGATCAAGTACAATTAAATTTAAGGGTGAACCAACTGAAGTAAGTGCCGAAGCCTCCAGTTCTTCGTCCATTGCTAAAGTAGTTGGCGACGATGTAGCTAAAAAATCAGGTGATAAAAAAGACACTACCTCCATTAATTTTAGAAAAAAACAATACATCATTATCAATAAGGATAAAGATTCTGATACAGTTGTCAAATCAAAAAACGATGATGATGAATTCCATCATTGGGGAGGCTTTGGAATGGGCGTGAATGGTTGGTTATCTAACGGAAACTTTGCCATGCCAAAAGGACAAGAGTATATGGCACTGAATTATGGTAAATCACTTAATTTTCAGTTAAATCCTTTCCAAAAAAATATTCATATCTACAAAAACTATATAAACCTTGTTACTGGAATTGGATTTGAATGGAATCAATATGAATTTAGTAACAAAACCAAATTAAATGCCGATACAAATTATACTTACGGAGTTATTGACTCTACCAATACATTTAACTACCGAAAAAACAGATTAAAAACAACATTTGTAAATGTTCCATTATTAATTGAATTTAACTCCAATAAAAATCCTAAAAAAGCATTTCATTTAGCGTTTGGTGTAATTGGTGGCTACAAAATAGGTTCGAGAACTCGCCAAATAGGCACTCAAAATTCTGAAGATATTAAAATTATTAGAAAAGATGATTATAATTTAAATCCATTACGAGTAAATGCCCATGCAAGTATTGGATACCACAATTTTACATTGTATGCCGATTATGCATTAACCCCTTTGTTTGAAAACGGAAAAGGTCCGGAACTATACCCATTTACCATAGGTGTAAAATTAGTTTCATTCTAAAAGATCTAATTATACGAGCGATTTAATTAAACAACACCGTTTTTCAAACAAAACAAAACCCCTCTGATTGATAGCAGAGGGGTTTTTTATGTTCTTGATAAAATCAAATTTCGGTAAAACCCACGCAGTTATTAAATAGATAGGCGCAGTTATAGGTTTACCAATTATGCTTGAAATTATGATGCTACTTTTACATTGGTATTAGTTCGATTTGTATAGTGTGTGGTTTTGGTTTTAAACTACAAATCATGTTTAGTGAACAAGCCAGAGTAAAAAAGCCCTTCTGATTGATAGCAGAAGGGCTTTTTAAATTCCATTTATCCTCTAATTTGTAACCACTTATCAAATAAAACCGACCACTTATTAGTTTACCGTTTTTTATGCTGCATTTAGGTATTAATTTTATATCAGTTCTTTATCATAGGTTTTGTTTAGTTTAAACCAATACAAAAAAGCTGCTGTACTTTAAACGGGGATGGGTACAGCAGCTTTTTTTATGATTAATTTTTTCCTCCCCCTGCCCCCTCCAGAGGGGGCCATACTATACCAACTTTGCTTCTATTAAATACTCAGCGATTTGCACTGCATTTGTAGCAGCGCCTTTTCTTAAATTATCAGATACAATCCACATATTTAAAGTTTTTGGCTGTGTTTCGTCTCTTCTAATGCGTCCTACAAATACTTCGTCTTTATTATGAGCATTCATAGGCATTGGATAAATTTGATTGGCGATATCGTCTTGTAAAACAACACCCTTAGTGTTTTTCATGATTTCAAAAATATCTTTTACTTCAAACTCATTTTCAAATTCAATATTCACGCTTTCGCTATGCCCTCCCATTACAGGAATACGAACCGTTGTAGCTGTTAATCGTATAGAGTCGTCGCCCATAATTTTTTTGGTTTCATTCACCATTTTCATTTCTTCTTTGGTGTAACCATTATCAGTAAAAACATCTATTTGAGGAATAACATTTAAATCAATTTTGTATTTATAGGCCATATCTCCTTCTTTACCAGCACGCTCATTCATTAACTGTTCAACAGCTTTAACGCCAGTACCAGTAACCGATTGATATGTAGATACAACCACACGCTTAATTTTATATTTTTTGTGTAAAGGATTTAATGCCACTACCATTTGAATGGTTGAGCAATTTGGATTAGCAATAATCTTATCTGTAGCTTTTAATTCATGAGCGTTAATTTCAGGCACTACTAATTTCTTTGAAGCATCCATACGCCACGCACTAGAATTATCAATAACAGTGATACCAGCCTCAGCAAATTTAGGTGCCCATTCTAAAGAAGTACTTCCTCCTGCAGAAAATAAAGCAATTTGAGGTTTTGCAGCAATTGCATCAGCCATTGAATGTACCTTATACTTTTTACCCTTATATGATATTTCTTTACCTACTGATTTTTCAGAGGCTACAGGGATTAATTCGGTTAAAGGAAAATTTCTTTCCGCTAATACTTCTAACATTTTAGTGCCCACCAATCCAGTGGCACCAACTACTGCAATTTTCATGTTTTTATTGATTTTAATTGAGGCGTAAAGTTGTTAAATTATTCCCTATCAAAAAAATTTCTTATTTTAGATTTTCATAAATTTTCATGATGTCTCGTATTTCTATACTTATACTGTCATTTTTTTTGTGCCTGTTTTCACAAGCACAAATCAGTGAAAATTTTTCGGACGGAGACTTCACTTCCAATCCAACTTGGACTGTAAGCGCACCTACCGATTTTTCGGTGAATGCTGGTCAGCTAAAATCTGCTAATACAACTACAAATAGTGCTTTTTATATCAGCACAACTAATACTTTAACTTCAAATTGTACTTGGGAGTTTTGGGTGAACTTGCAGTTTGCTACTTCTGGAGCAAATTATGTTGATGCCTATTTAATATCCGACAATTCAAACTTATTAGCTTCAACCATTAATGGATACTTTGTTCGTATTGGAAACACAAGCGACGATATTTGCCTTTATAAAAGTAATGCTGGGACTCAATCTATTTTAATTGATGGTGTAAATAGTAGTGTGGCAAGTTCAACAAACAACTTAATCAAAATTAAAGTAACCCGAACAAGCGCTAATGTGTTTTCTTTAGAAAGAGATATAACTGGAACAGGCTCAAACTATATTTCAGAAGGTTCAATTACCGATGCAACATTCTCTAGCTCCGTTGCCTTTGGATTTGCCATAAAACAATCTACTGCCAGCTTTTTTGGAAAACATATATTTGATGATATAAATGTTGGCACCATTGTATTAGATGTTACACCTCCAAGCATTATAAGTAATACCGTTGTTTCAAACACACAATTAGATGTTTTATTTAGTGAGCCATTAGAAATAAACTCTGCGCAAACGATTACAAACTATAATGTAAACAACGGTATTGGCAATCCAAATTCCGCAGTTAGAGATGCTTCCAATTTTTCATTGGTTCATTTATCATTCACTACACCTTTTACAAATGCGCTAACAAATACCTTAACTGTAACTGGAGTTCAAGACGTTTCATTAAATGCAATTTCTTCAGCCACTACTAACTTTACCTATTTAGCTCCTGTAACTATTGGATACAAAGACATTATTATTAATGAAATCTTTGCTGATCCCTCGCCTGTGATTAATTTAACAAACGCTGAGTTTATTGAAATATATAATCGCAGCAATAATACGTTTAATTTAAATGGTTTAAAGTTAGCCGACAGTTACACTGCAACAGGTGCTACAATAGGTAATTACACATTAGCTCCCAATAGCTATGTGATTATTTGCCCAGTAGCAGATACAGCTCAATTTACGGTATTAGGATATATGAACAAATTGGGAGTGAGTTCTTTCCCGTCTTTAAACAACGCGGGCGACAATTTATATTTAAAAACAAATGCAGGTGTTGTTATTGATAGCGTTAATTATTCGGACACTTGGTACAAAGATGCTGTTAAGAAAAATGGAGGCTATACACTGGAACTTATAAACCCGAATTTAAACTTTAATTGTTCTCAAATCAACAATTGGATTGCTTCTAACGATGCAGATGGAGGTACGCCTGGTTTTGTAAACTCCGTATTTTCATTAGCACCAGATATTATAGCCCCAAAAATTAATTCAGTAACCGTTATTGACTCGTTGCATCTTTCTGTATGTTTTGACGACGCCATAGCTACATCTCAATTAACTATAACCACAAATTATAGTATAAGTGGTATTGGAACGCCAACATTAGCCTCAAACACTTCTGGCAATATGTGTGTGACACTATCTTTACCAAACAAACTGGTAAATGCCACTAATTATACAATTACAATAAATGGTATTACCGATTGTAGCAGCAATGCTTTAAGCCCGAATAGTACTGCTTTTTCATATTATAAAGCAAAACCTTATGATGTGGTAATTAACGAAATCATGCCAGATCCAGACCCTTCTATTAACTTACCCAATGAAGAATATGTTGAATTAAAAAACAGAACAAATTTTAGTATTAACCTAAAAAATTGGAAGTACTCTAGTTTATCAAGCACAAAATTATTACCAGATATTACCATTGCTCCCAATGGATATATTGTATTAGTTGGTACTGGAGTCGCTAATTCATTTTTAAGTAATTTTGGTATTGTTGTGTATGAAGTTCCTAGCTTCCCATCACTATTAAATGATGGCACTACACTTACACTTCGCGATACAAATGATATTGTTATTAGTTCTGTTTCTTACTCATCGTCATGGTACAATGATGCAACCAAAAGTGACGGTGGCTGGAGCTTAGAGCAAATTGATGCTAACAATCCTTGTGGAGGACAAACAAACTGGAGAGCAAGTACGCACCCTAATGGAGGAACACCATCATTTGCAAATTCTGTTGCTGCTTCTAATCCTGATGTCACATCACCCACATTAGACAGAGTAATTGTAGTAGACGCCGATACTATTACATTAGTTTTTACAGAAGCATTAGATAGTGTTAGTCTCTCAAATCCATTAAACTATGCTTTTGATAATGGGCTTACCACGCCAAGTTATGTAAAAGCAATTGCACCTGATTTTAAAAAAGTAACACTCAAACTTTCAACACCAATGCAAATAGGCATACTATATCATGTAACTGTTTTAAGTGGCGTTTTTGATTGCGTTGGAAATGCTTTAATAAACGGCACAGCACCATTTGCTTTACCAGAAGCCCCGTTACCAAATGATGTTGTGATAAATGAGGTACTATTTGACCCAAGCACAGGTGGCGTTGACTTTATAGAACTATACAACAGAAGTAAAAAAACCATCAACTTAAAAGACTTGAGAGTAGGATCAATGGATACCCTATCAGGTATTTTAACTGACACAAAAACAATTACTGATGAAGGCTATATATTGTTTCCTGAAAGTTATTTGGTAATTAGTGAGAATGGTACAGCGCTTAAACAACAATATGCTACTACAAATCCAGAAGGATTTTTAGATATCATAGATTTACCTAGTATGAATATCGATGACGATGTAGTGACACTAAGTGACGCTAATGCCATGGTGATTGATAATTTAAAATACACCAGTAAAATGCATTTTCCTTTGTTAGTAAGTACAAAGGGCGTATCATTAGAACGCATTGATTTTAATAGGGCTACCGACGATAAAACAAACTGGAATAGTGCCTCAGAAGGTGTAGGATTTGCAACACCCGCTTATCGTAACTCCCAATATTTACAAGCAGATGGAGGTAGTGGTGTTTCGATTTCAAACCCTCTATTTTCTCCAGATAATGATGGGTACAATGATGTATTAAACATCAGCTACAAACTAGATGAGCCAGGGAAAGCGGCCAATATTTATATTTACGACAGTAAAGGTAGACAGGTAAGGCATCTTGTAAAAAATGAGCAACTCGCTGCAGATGGCGTTATTAGCTGGAATGGGATAAATGATGAAAACGAAAAAGCACCAATTGGAATTTATGTGGTGTATGTTGAGTTATTTAATTTATCTGGCAAAGTAAATAAATACAAATTAAGTTGTACACTCGCTGGTAAGCTATAAATGCTACAAGATTTTTTAGCCCTCATCTACCCCAGAAATTGTGCAGCTTGCGGCAATTCTCTCTTCAAGCACGAAGAACAAATTTGCAATTACTGTTATACACATCTTCCAAAAAGTAATTTTCACACGCAACAAAGTAATCCGGTTAATACCTTGTTTTACGGAAGAACACCTTTATTATTAGCAAGTAGTTTTTATATTTTTCAAAAAAAGGGAAGTATTCAAAAAATACTACATGCTATTAAATACAAGCATAATAAAGATTTAGCAGTGTTAGTTGGAAAATGGTATGCAGAAGATTTAAAACAAAATGATATTATCAGTAAAGCAGATTTTATTATTCCTGTGCCCTTACACAGCAAAAAATTTAAAATGAGAGGTTATAACCAGAGCGAAGAATTTGCCAGAGGATTATCAGAAGGACTAAAAATACCACTAAACACAAGCGTTTTAAAGCGTAAAGAATTTACCGAAACTCAAACTAAAAAAAGCAAATACGAACGTTGGGAAAATGTGGAAGACGTATTTGAACTAAACACTCCTGAAACATTTAACAACAAACACATTGTTTTAGTAGATGATGTTATAACCACAGGCGCAACCATTGAAGCCTGCTGCCAATTATTACAACAAATAGAAGGAATACAAATCAGTGTATTAAGTATTGCTTACGCTGATAAATAATTAAACAGCCTCACTCACTACCTCTTTTACTGCATCTGGTAATAAGCGTTTTAATAGAGCTTCAATACCTGCTTTTAAGGTCATAGTGCTACTTGGACAACCACTGCAAGCGCCACGCATTTGCACTGTAACAATGCCGTCTTTCAGTTCTTTAAACGTAATTAAACCTCCATCCTGCTCAACCGCTGGACGAATATATTGATCTAATACTTCAATAATTTTTGCTTCTACCTCATCTTTTGCCGCTACGTGTTGTGTGCTAATCATTGTTTTTTCGGTAAACGTATTGTCTATCGCAACTTCTTGCTTAGGCAAAGCTGTAACAATTAGATTTCCCGCATTTAAATATTCTGTTAAAAACACACGGAGTTCAACTGTAATATCATTCCAGTCTACAGCATCAGTTTTAGTAATGGTAATATAATTAGCTGTAATAAAAACGGTTTTTACAAATGGAAACTGAAATAATTGTTTGGCAATAGGTGCTGTTAACGTTTCTGAGATGTTTTTATATTCAGCACTAGCGCCTTTTTCAGAAATCAAAATCTTATTAGCAACAAATTTCATTGAAGCTGGGTTAGGCGTTCCTTCTATATATATAGTGTATGGGATAATAGTTTCCATTTTAATTGTATTTTTTGACAAAGATATAACTTAAAATTTTGTTTCAACTTAACTAACAAACTAAAAAAGTGCCTGTATATTCGTAATCTTTCTACAAAATCAAGGCAAAAATTCAAAATTTTTCTAACTTCACATCCTCAAAATAATTACCTATGATAACGCGTACAAAAATTAAAGAGATTTTAAAAGGAAACTTAATTGACCAAGCGGTTAATGTAAAAGGTTGGGTTCGTACATTTCGTAACAATTCATTTATTGCTATTAATGATGGCTCAAGTATTAATAATATTCAGGCGGTAGTTAATTTTGAAACAACAAATCCTGAAACACTAAAACGCATTACCCCTGGAGCATGCGTTGGTGTTACTGGAAAATTAGTGGCGTCTCAAGGTAAAGGTCAAACAGTTGAAATTATTGTTTCTGAAATTGAAATTTATGGTGACGCTGAATCTGATGTCACTAAACCAAATTCATATCCATTACAACCTAAAGCACACTCTTTAGAGTTTTTAAGAGAGATTGCTCACTTACGTTTCCGTACTAACACATTTGGTGCTGTTTTTAGAGTACGTCATACTTTAGCTTATGCTATTCATAAATTTTTTAATGACAAAGGTTTTGTATACATGCACACGCCAATCATCACCAGCAGTGATGCTGAGGGTGCTGGAGAAATGTTCCGTGTATCTACTTTAGATCCTAAAAACCCACCATTAACAGAAAACGGCGAAATTGACTATAAACAAGATTTCTTTGGTAAATCAACTAACTTAACAGTTTCAGGACAATTAGAAGGTGAATTAGCAGCTATGGCATTTAGCGATATTTACACATTTGGTCCTACATTCCGTGCAGAAAATTCAAACACTACTCGTCACTTGGCAGAATTTTGGATGATTGAACCAGAAATGGCATTTTACGATTTAAACGACAACATGGCTTTAGCAGAGGAAATGTTGAAATTTGTAATTGGTTTTGCTTTAGAAAAAAATAAAGAAGATATCGAATTTTTATCTCAACGTTTGTTTGACGAAGAAAAACAAAAACCTCAAACAGAACGTAGCGAATTAACTTTATTAGAAAAATTAAATTTCTGTTTAGGAAATGAGTTTGCTAAAATTACTTATACAGAAGCTATTGAGATTTTACGTGAATCAAACCATAACAAGAAAAAGAAATTCCAATACATCATTGAAGGTTGGGGGGCTGATTTACAAAGCGAACACGAGCGTTACTTAGTAGAAAAACACTTTAAAAAACCAGTAATATTAACAGATTATCCAAAAGACATTAAAGCATTTTACATGCGCCAAAATGATGACGGAAAAACAGTAAGAGCGATGGATATTTTATTCCCTGGCATTGGTGAGATTGTTGGAGGATCTCAACGTGAAGAGCGTTTAGAAAAATTAGAAACACGTATGAAAGAAATGCATATTCCTGCTGAAGATTTAAGCTGGTATTTAGATACTCGTCGCTTTGGTGCTTGTCCGCATGCAGGATTTGGCTTAGGTTTTGAGCGTTTAGTATTATTTGTAACTGGTATGACTAACATCCGTGATGTAATTGCATTCCCAAGAACGCCGAATAACTGTGAGTTTTAAGAATTGATAATTGCTTTTAATTCATTTAGCATCATCGCTGTTGCACCCCAAAGCACCTTACCTTGTACATCAAAGTAAGGTGTTTTTATTTTGTAACCAGCTGTAGGCTCTATGGTTGTTTCTTTTATGATATCTGGATTTAGTAAGTGATTTATTTCCCATTCTATCAATTCATTGACTTCATACGCGCTTGCTGAAAAATTTGGTTTTTGCTCAACGTATGATACAAATGGCTGCACCATAAATTTACTGACTGGAATATATACAGGTGTTAATTGACCAATAACAGTTGGTATTGCATCGGCACCAGTTTCTTCAAAAAATTCGCGTAAAGCGGTTGCTTGTAAATCAATATCATCTGGCTCAACTTTGCCTCCAGGAAATGCTATTTGTCCGCTATGATGGCCATTATAGGTCATGCGTTCAATTAATAAAACTGAGGTTTGTTGTTGCTCGTTTGGAAACAATAAAATCAAGACGGCACTTGGTCGGTAATTTTGCGCCTCGTAAGAATTAGACAAAACTTTTTCGCGTTTTACATGAGCCATTTCAAATTGTGCTTCTACACCTGGTAATGGTTTTTGTAAATTAGTTTTTAAATTATCAATGAATAATTGAAACATTGCGCTACTTTAATTGTCTTATAACAAAGATATAACATTATGAACTTCTATAGCATCAAGAGCACACAACATTTACCAATTTCGTTAGAAGAAGCTTGGGACTTTTTTTCATCTCCTAATAACCTTGCAAAAATAACACCTTCTGATATGGGCTTTACTATTACCTCCGACAAAAAAGATGGAGAAGAAATGTATGCTGGGCAAATCATCACTTACATTCTTAAACCCATGTTGGGCATTCCTGTAAAATGGATGACAGAAATTACTCATGTGAAAGAAGGTGAGTATTTTATTGACGAACAACGTTTTGGCCCCTATAAATTATGGCACCATCGCCATTCGTTTAAAAAAACAGCTACTGGTGTTGAAATGCATGATGAAGTGAATTATGTGCTACCATTTGGGATTTTAGGAACTATAGCACATAAATTATTTGTTAGAAAACGCATTGAATATATATTTAAATACAGAACAGAAATCTTAAAAAAAATGTTTGTGAAAAATAACTAATCGTGAAAAAGTCATGCTGAACTTGATTCAGCATCTTATGAGACCCTGAAACAAGTTCAGGGTGGCTAAGCGGCAAATTTCTTACGAGACTTTTTTATTGCTAGCAAATGTTCATCTGCCCAACTTGCTAATCCTTTAATGTGTGGCACTAACGTTTCGCCCATATAAGTTAATTGATATTCAACACGAGGAGGGATTTCAGGAAAAATTTCTCTAGAGACTAAACCATCAGCTTCTAACGTTCTTAATGTTACTGTCAGCATTTTTTGCGATACATCGGGCATTAATTTATTGATTTCGCTAAAACGTAACTTGCCTTTACCAGATAAAATCATTATTACCAAAATTGACCATTTATCACCAAAACGATCTAATACAGTTCTAATAGGACATTTATCCAACTGATGAATATTTTCTTCTATTTTTTTCATTTTATTTCACTGATTATCAGCAATAGTAACCTAAAAGTAAGTATCAAACAAAAAAGTGCCTTCTTGTTAAATAGTTACTTACTATTTACTTTTGACTCTCCAAAAGTAAGTAATAATATTTTAGTAAGCAAACCAATAAAAAAACCAATAAAACATATGAGTATCATAGAAAATTTAAACTGGCGCTATGCCACCAAAAAAATGAACGGAACAAAAGTTCCTCAAGAAAAAGTAGATATTATTTTAGAAGCAGCTCATCTAGCGCCTTCTTCTTCAGGTCTGCAACCGTTTGAAATTCTGGTGATTTCAAACCGAGAATTATTAGAAAAAATAAAAGTTGTGGCCAATGGGCAAACACAAATAACCGACTGCTCTCACTTATTGGTATTTGCCGCTTGGGATACTTATACCGAAGAACGCATTAACGAGGTTTTTAAACGTAATAATACCGAACGTGGATTGCCTGATAGTGCTACCGATGGATATAGAAACATGTTGAATAGCTTGTATCCTAAACGTTCAGCAGAAGAGAACTATAATCATGCTGCGAAGCAGGCTTATATATCATTAGGCATCGCTATGACAGCCGCAGCAGAATTAAAAGTAGATGCAACTCCTATGGAAGGTTTTGATTATAAGGCCATGGACGAGTTATTAAATTTAAAAGCTAAGGGATTAAGAACGGCTGTTATTTTACCTTTAGGATACAGAGATGAAGCAAATGATTGGTTAGTAAAACTGAAAAAAGTGCGTACTCCAAAAGAAAAATTTATTACTGAAATAAAGTAATGTATTTTAGCCACAAAAAAGCCCGAACACAATATGTTCGGGCTTTTATTTTATGTTATGGTTATGTTGTTTATTAAAGCAATTACTCTTTAATCACTTTGATTGTTTGTTGACTGTTGTTTGTCATCACTTTCACAA
>Ga0208266_100204_pt1 | contig 25970 bp, 26 predicted proteins | sample LakWasMet67_HOW9_2_FD_183897 | JGI IMG/M metagenome (GOLD analysis project Ga0208266, IMG submission 183897) | Freshwater sediment methanotrophic microbial communities from Lake Washington under simulated oxygen tension - Sediment Metagenome... | ecosystem: Environmental > Aquatic > Freshwater >...
CGGTCAGCGGCAGCAACCACAGCAGCGGCTGGCCGTGGTAGTTCAGCCACCAGGCGTCGGCACTGCGGGCCACGGTCTTGGCCAGCGGGTCGGGTAGGGCGCCGGGGTCGATGGCCGAGGTGATGACGTAGCCCTGGATGCCGCCGAACTTCAGCCACAGGCCGGCGCCGAGAAAGGCCAGCACCATCAGCGCCGCGGCGCCGGCCGCACCACGCGCGGCCCGCTGCTGGATGGCGCCTTCGGTGCGGTGGGCCAGGTAGGTGCCACCGTGCATCGTGATCATGGCGCTGCTCACCACGCCCGCCAGCAGCGCGAAGGGGTTCAGCAGTTGCCAGAAGCTGCCGGTGTAGGTGCTGATCAGGTAGTCGTCGAAGCCGAAGGGCACCCCCTGCAGCAGGTTGCCGAAGGCCACGCCGAAGATCAGCGGCGGCACGGCGCCACCGACGAACAAACCCCAGTCCCAGGTGCTGCGCCAGGTCGCGTTGTGGATCTTGCTGCGGTAGTCGAAGCCCACCGGGCGGAAGAACAGCGCCCACAGCACCGCCAGCATGGCCCAGTAGAAGCCGCTGAAGGCGGTCGCGTAGACCAGCGGCCAGGCGGCGAAGATGGCGCCGCCGCCGGTGATGAACCAGACCTGGTTGCCGTCCCAGTGCGGGCCCACGGTGTTGATGACGACGCGTCGTTCGTCGTCACCCTGGCCGACGAAGGGCAGCAGCGTGCCCACGCCCATGTCGTGGCCGTCCATGATGGCGAAGCCGATGAGCAGCACGCCGATCAGCAGCCACCAGAGGATCTTGAGGGTCGGGTAGTCGATCATGGTGTGCCTCGATGGCTTCAGGCGTGCGCCGGTTCATGCTGGTAGCGGCCGGTGCCCAGGCTCCCGGGTCCCTGGCGCGCGAACTTCTGCATCAGGTAGACCTCGACGATCAGCAGCACGGTGTAGAAGCCGATGAAGCCGGCCAGCGAGCCGTACAGGCTGTTGACACTGAGTGTGGACACGCTCATGTGCGTGGGCAGCACGCCGTAGATGGTCCAGGGCTGGCGGCCGTATTCGGCCACCACCCAGCCCAGTTCGCAGGCGATCCACGGCGCCGGCAGCATCAGCACCGCAGCGCGCAGCAGCCAGGGCCGGGCACGGCAGTCGCTCTTGAGGGTGCTCCAGAAGCTCAGGCCGAACAGCAGCAGCATCGCGAAGCCCAGACCGACCATGATGCGGAAGCTCCAGAACATCGGTGTCACCCGGGGCACGGTGTCGTGCATGGCGCGGTCGATCATGTCGGGCGTGGCCTGGCGCACATCGCTGGTGTACTTCTTGAGCAGCAGGCCGAAGCCGAGGTCGCCCTTGGTGGCTTCCAGCACGCGCCTGGCCTGGGCGTCGTCGCGGTGCTTGCGCAGCGTCTCCAGCGCCGTCACCGCGGTGATGCCGTTGACGATGCGCGCGCGGTTCCTGGCCTTGATCTCATGGATGCCGGGGATCTGCTTGTTGACCGACCGGGTGCCGATCAGGCCCATGAGGTAGGGAATCTCGATCTCCCAGTCGTTCTTCTGGGCCTGCTCGTTGATGCCTGCGATCAGCTTCAGTCCTGCCGGCGCGGGCTCGGTCTCCCACATCGCTTCCAGCGCGGCCATCTTGGTCTGCTGCGCCTCGCCCACGGTGTAGCCGCTCTCGTCGCCGAGCACGATCACGCTCAGCACGCTGGCCAGGCCGAAGGCCGAGGCCACCCGGAAGCTGCGCTTGGCGAACGCCACATCCCTACCCTTGAGCAGGTACCCACTGCTGACCGCCAGCACGAACATCGCCCCTGTCACGTAGCCGGCCGAGACCGTGTGCACAAACTTGGCCTGAGCGTCCGGGTTGAAGACCACGGCCCAGAAATCCGTCATCTCCATGCGCATGGTCTGCCAGTTGAATTCGGCGCCCACCGGGTTCTGCATCCAGCCGTTGGCGATCAGGATCCACAGCGCGCTGAGGTTGGTGCCCACGGCCATCAGCAGGGTCACCATCAGGTGCTGGGTCTTGGTCAGCCGGTCCCAGCCGAAAAAGAACAGGCCGATGAAGGTGCTCTCCAAAAAAAAGGCCATCAGCCCTTCGATGGCCAGCGGGGCGCCGAAGATGTCACCCACGTAGTGCGAGTAGTAGGCCCAGTTGGTGCCGAACTGGAACTCCAGCGTGATGCCGGTGGTGACGCCGAGCGCGAAGTTGATGCCGAACAGCTTGCCCCAGAAGCGGGTCATGTCCTTCCAGACCACCTGGCCGGTCATCACGTAGACGCTCTCCATGATGACCAGCAGCCACACCATGCCGATGGTCAGCGGCACGAAGAGGAAGTGGTACATCGCCGTGGCGGCAAACTGCAGTCTCGACAGGTCGACCAGTTGTTCGGGGATCAAGGTTGTTCTCCGCCGAGTGCCGATGTCCCGAGATGGGCGGCGGTGCGCTCGGCATCGACGCTGACCCGGTCGTCCCGCACAAAGGCCCACCACAGCGCAAACAGCACGGCCAGCTTCAGCGCAACGGCGATGACGAGGTGTCGGACGAGGCGATCCGGGAGGGTTTTCATACCCTGACAGGTATCAAGACGCATGCCATCACCGCGAGAGCCGCCGATCTGATTGAAATCAATGACTTGCACGGCGTTCGACCCGGGTTCTGCCAATCTGGCCGAGATTGGTCGTGCCAAATTGGCGGTTGACTGCCAAAATGGCAGCTTCGCTGAACTCCCCACCCCCCCGGACGGGGCACTGCCATGCACATCGACCTGGCCACCCAGACCGCCGTTCGCCAGGCCGGGCCGAGGGCCTGACGCGTGCCCACCCTGCTGCCCGAGCTGGTGTCGTACCTGGAAGGGCTGCCCGAGCCGCACATCCTGTTTGATCGACAGTACCGGATCGTTGCCGCCAACGCGGCGTACCGGCGCCAGTTCAGTCCGCAGGCCTCGGTGGTCGGGCGTACCTGCTACGAGGTCTCGCACCACTTCAGAGTTCCGTGCGACCAGGCCGGCGAGAGTTGCCCGCTCGCCCGCTCACACGAGTCGGGCCAGCGCGAGCGGGTGCTGCACCTGCATCACACGCCCCAGGGTGAGTCCTACGTCAACATCGAGCTGGTTCCGCTGCGCGACGCCAAGGGCGAGCCAGCCTACTTCGTCGAGAAGATGGAGCCCCTGCGCGTGGCCCAGGGGCAGCCCGCGGCGCAGGGCCTGATCGGTCGATCGGCGGCCTTCCAGCGCATGCTGGCCCTGGTGTCGCGCGTCGGGCCATCCCAGGCCAGCGTGCTGCTGCTGGGTGAATCGGGGACCGGCAAGGAACTGGTCGCCCAGGCCGTACATGAGGCGAGCCCGCATGCCGCCGGCCCGCTGGTGGTGGTGGACTGCGCCAGCTTGCCGGAGGCCCTGTTCGAAAGCGAGCTCTTTGGTCATGAACGGGGTGCGTTCACCGGCGCCAACAGCAGCAAGCCCGGCCTGGTGGAGGCCGCCAGCGGTGGCACCCTGTTCCTCGACGAGGTGGGCGACATCCCGCTGCCGATGCAGGTGAAGCTGCTGCGGCTGCTGGAGAGTGGCACCTACCGCCGGGTGGGCAGCACGGAGTTGCGGCGCACCGACGTGCGCGTGGTGTCGGCCACGCACCGTGACCTGAAAGCGATGGTGGCCGACGGGCGCTTCCGCGAGGACCTGTACTACCGGCTCAGCACCTTCCCGATTGCGCTGCCGGCGCTGCGGGACCGGGCCGACGACATCCCTGCGCTGGCCGTGGCCCTGCTGGCCCGCGTGGCACCGCAGCGGCGCCTGGCGCTGTCTGCGCAGGCACTGGCCCTGTTGCAGCGCCACCCGTTCCCGGGCAATGTGCGTGAACTGCGCAATGTGCTGGAGCGCGCTGCGCTGCTGGCCGACGGCACCCGCATCGAAGCCGCGCAGGTGGAGATCGCCCTGGGCACGGGCCGCCCATTTCCCGCACCGGTGGCCCTGCGCAACGCCGCACCAGGGGCACCGCCGGACCCGCCGCCGGGCGACGCATCGCTGCGCAGCGTGGCGCGTGCGGCCCTGCAGGCTCAGCTCAAGGCCCACAAGGGTAGCCGCGCCGAACTGGCGCGCGCGCTCGGCATCAGCGAGCGGTCGCTGTACCGCCGGCTGCGGGAGATCGCTCAGGATCCAGGCCAGGTCGCGCTGCGCCGGCCCTGATGCGCGAGGAGGTCGGTCGCCCTCAGGCGGCCAACCATTGTTCGATCTTGTCGCGACTGGGCACGCCACCGGCATGCACCACCTTGCCGTCGATCACCACGCCGGGCGTGCTCATCACGCCGTAGCCCAGGATGTCGCGCAGTTCCTCGACCTTGCTCAACGTGACGGGCACGCCCTTGGCCTTGGCGACCCGCTCGATCAGCGCGATGGTGCTCTTGCAGTTGGCGCACCCGGTGCCGAGTACCTTGATGTCCATGATGGCTCCTTGGGATGTTGAAACTCAGACGGCCGGACCGGCCACCGATTCGACCTGGCCCGGGGTGTCGACAGGCACCAGGCTGGTGCTTTCGTTGGCGATGGCCTCGGGTTCGCCGCCCTGCCGCTGGCCGGACGCGTCGGTCGTGCTGTACACCGGTGCAAAGCCGCCGCCGGGCGTGCGGAAGTTGGTGGTCTGGCCCTGGTACAGCCGGGCCGCCATCCACTGCAGCTCACCACCGTAGGCGTAGGCGCGCAGGTCGAACTTCATCGCCTGGGGGGTGTCGTCGCCTTCGATCAGACGCTCTCCCGGGGGCACGATGGCCTGTGCCACGTAGTCCCCGGCCAGGATCTCCTGCCAGACCCGGCGTGTGATCTTGTCGCCGCGGTAGGCGGCGCGGCTGCCGAACCCCGCGACCGGCTTGAAGAACAGGCCGCGGCGCGCCGCCCACAGGCGCTCGGCATCATCGGCGTTCACGACCTCGGTGCGCGGCACGTTCTGCAGCAGCAGCTGCCGGGTGGCTTCGGGCACACCCAGCGCCTGCAACCGTTCAGCGTCGCTGAACAAGGCGAGCTGGCGTTTGTCGGCATACAGCGCATGGGCCTGCGGATGTGGCGTCAGCACCACGCCGCGCTGCTCGTAAGCCTCGCGCAGTGCCGCGCTGCCGGGCTGCTCGAGGTAGAAGTCGGTCAGGCGGTTGTAGACCAGGTCGATGGCCAGGTCGCCGTGCCACAGCACGCCGTCGCGCCACTGCAGCGCCGCCGGGTCGGAGATGACCGCGCGCAGGCCGTGGCGCTCGAACAGCCTCTGGAACAGCAGGAACTCCGGGTACAGGTACTGCGCTTCGGGCGCTGCGTCGACGATGGCGATGCTGCGCAGAGGCCGCGGGTGGCCGGCCAGCCGCCATTCGCGGCGGAACATGTCGACCAGCTGCTGCTCGAAGGTCGCTACCTGGGCCTGCGTGGGCACCATCGCATCCATCGCCGCGCAGCAGCCGCGCTGCGCCCGTGCCAGGACCGCGTTGAGCATCGCTCCGCCCGCGTTGGTGTTGATCTCGATGAGCCCGAGGTGCCCGCGGTCGAGGTGGAAGTCGTAGCCGAAGAGGACCCCCAGCGGCCCGCCGGGCGCCACCCGCGCGATTGCCGGCGCATCGGCCAGCACCTGCGCGCGGTAGGCAGGCAGCGCCACCACCGATTCGACCGCCTGCACCACCTGCGCCATGCGCTGCATCCGAGACGCCGCCACGAATACCGGCTGCGCCGCGAGCACCGATGGGCAGCGTTCGCGGACCATCGCCGACAGGCCCGGCTGGCCCAGCTCGGCGTCGAGCGCCAGCGCCAGGGCTTCGCGGTCGAGGCTGAGACAGAAGCAGTCGCGGTTGAGCTGCTCGATCGGCGAGGCGGGCGTGTCGGTCGGTGTCACGGCGGAATCAGAAGACGAAGGTCATCGGGACGTTCAACATCACGCCCGTTCGACTTCGAGGTGGGTGAGGCTCGCGTTGCCGCGCTTCGGCTCGGTGGCATTGCGCAGGTGCATGAACCGGCCGGCGTCAAAGGTCTTCTCCGCGGTGCTGACCTCGATGCCGTCGCCCAAGGCCTGCCTCATGTGCGAACGCAGCGCCATCAGGTCGGCCTGGGTGTCGGCCTTCGTGGTGGTGAGGTCCACCACACCCGGCAAGAGCGGGCGCGCGATGGACGCGGCCTTCAGCTGCCGCACGCGGATCCTCCCGCGGCGTTGTCCTTCAGGCCCAGCGCCTTGAAGATCTTCGCCGCCGGGCAGAAGCCGGTGAAGCCCATCTGGAACAGGTTGGCGCCCACGAAGGCCGTGAACCACAGCCAGCTGAGCTTGGACAGGTCGATCTGACCCGTGACATGGGCCAGTGCCAGCGTGAGCATGATCATGAAGCCGGCGAAGATGCTGACGGCGCGGTTGACAGTCATGGAAGTCTCCAGGGGTTGAACGTCGGATGAAGCGGCGCGGTCACAGCACCACGTTGAACACGAAACCCACGATCAGGATGCCGGTGGCCACGACGGCGGCGAAGGTGGCGATCAGCGGCAGCTTGAGCACCTTGCGCAGGATGACCATCTCGGGCAGCGAGAGTGCGATCACGCTCATCATGAAAGCCAGCACGGTGCCGAGCGCGGCGCCCTTGGCCAGCAGGGCCTGCACGATGGGGATGATGCCGGCGGCGTTGGTGTACATGGGCACGCCGATCAACACCGCCAGCGGCACCGACCACCAGGCATCCTTGCCCATGAACGAGGCCATGAAGTCCTCCGGCACCCAGCCGTGGATGGCCGCACCGATGGCGATGCCGGCCAGGATGTAGGGCCAAACCTTGCCGACGATATCGCGCACGCTGGCCAAGCCGCCGGCCATGCGGTCGGCCAGGCACAGCGCGTCCGTCCCGGTGGCGGCCTGCACCTTGGGCATGTCGCGCACCCAGTCCTCCAGGTAGCGCTCCATCTTCAGGCGGCCGATGACCCAGCCGGCGACGATGGCCACTGTCAGGCCCAGGCCGAGGTACAGCGCCGCGATCTTCCAGCCGAACAGGCCGAACAGCAGCGCCAGTGCCACCTCGTTGACCATCGGCGCGGAGATCAGGAACGAAAAGGTCACGCCCAGCGGAACACCGGCCTGCACGAAGCCGATGAACAGCGGCACCGCGGAGCACGAGCAGAACGGCGTGACGATGCCCAGGCTGGCGGCCATGACGTTGGCTGCGCCCTCCGTCCTGCCCGCCAGCAGGGCGCGCGTTCGCTCCGGCGTGAAGTAGGTGTTGATCATTCCCATCACGAACACCACGGCGGTCAGCAGCAGCAGGACCTTGGGCGTGTCGTACAGAAAGAACTGCAGGGCGCCGCCGAGGTGGCTGCTGCGATCGACCGGCAGCGCATTGACAATGGCCTCCGACACCGGCATCAGCGATTGGTACAGGGCCCACCAGATGACCGCCCCTAGCGCGAGAAACACGCGGGGATGGTTCTTTGGCAGGGCAGCGGATCGTTGCGACAGCGTCAGTTCGGCCATGGATTCACCTCATCTCCCAGTGAAGACGATTGAGGAGGCCAAAGGATGCAGTGCGAGTGCCGGCCGTTTGACCTCGATCAAACAAGGCATCGGATCAGCGGCCAGCCGCGCGGGCGGCGCGCCCGTGCCGGCCGTGGATCGGGCCCGACTTCAGAGGCCGGGAGACCGTTCCGCTTCGCCCGCCCGGCCTGCGTGGCCGCTGACGCGGCCGTCATCCGGGTCGAACTGCACACGACAGGCGACCGCCATCCGGTCGCGCAGCCGCTGCCGTGCCCGCAGCAGCCTCGACTTGGCCGCCGGCAGCGTCAGGCCACGCGACGCGGCAAAGTCCTTCTGGGCCAGTCCCTCGATGTCACAGGCGCGCAGCACATCGGCGTCCTCGGGCGTCAGTTCCTGGAGCACGCGCGTCAAGCAGGAGGTCAGTGCGTCGACGGGCGGTGCAGGCTCGGCTTCGGCGAACGGCAGCGTATCGGCGTGCTGCTCGATCGGCTCCACCGCCTTGGTAGCGCGCAGCCGGTCGGTCATGGCATTGCGCGCGACGCGGAACAGCCAGGCGCGTGGGTTGTCCAGGCTGCAGAAGCCCTGACCTTCCCGCATCGCCTTGATGAAGGTGTCCTGCAGCATGTCCTCTGCCGCGTGTTCGTCGTTCAGCCCATGGCGCAGAAAGCCGCGCAATTCCGCCTCGTGCGCCTCCCAGGCGCGGGAGACACAGGCGAACCCTGCCATCGCGGGGGCAGCCGCGGTGGGCGAGCGCTGGGCGGTATCCATCCGGTCAGGGTAACGCAGCAGCGTGCATGCCGGTCGGCGGGGCCTGCGCAGGTGTGCGTTGACTTGAAACGTGCAAGCGGAAACGTTACGGCGACAAGGACTTGGCGTCGTCGCTTCCACCATTTCCTGCAAGTCGCTGCCGTCAATTGCTGCAAGTTTCCACGGCCGCAGACGTAAAAGCTGCAAGTGGCTCTACTGGCGCATCGTCAATGCCGCAGTGGTACCTACGGCGCAAGCCGCGATCACCCAGTAAATCGTGGTGTAGCGCTCGGTGTCGGCGAATTCGGGAACATCTGCCATGCCGTTGAAGCCACCGGTCAGTCCGCTCCATTGCTGAGCGGCCAGGAAGCCCAGCATCGTCATGGCGAGCGTGATCAGCGAGAAATAGGGCCCGCTCTTCAAACTGCGGGCGAGCACCAGGCGCGCCACGACATAGGCCAGCATGCCTATAAGCAGTCGCCGGGCTTGGTGACCGCAGGCAGCGCGAGCTTTGGATGTAGTTGGTGCAGCGGCATTCAATCTCTTCCGTAGCCATCGCTAAATGCGTGGATGCACAGTTGCGGAGGAGCAGTTGTTCGAGGCATCAGAATTTGGCGCCACTCATGGCCGCCATGAACGCCATCGGGTTCCAGTGCTCACGGTAATTGACGATCGAGCCGTTTCGGAACGTCACCACCGTGGCGTAGTTCATCTCATAGGGGTTGCCGTTGCTGATCACACGGCCGGATGCGCTCCACTCGGCGATGGCCACATTGAGGTCGTCTGTGGCGTGGATCTTCAGCGTCGGAATGGCCTTGATGTCGATGGCCTTCGGGTAGTCCTTGATGTACGCATAGACGGCCGCGCGGCCAACCAGTTTCCTGGTCGCGGGGTCCGGCGAGAACGGAAAGTCGGCGATGACGTTCTCGTCGCACAGGTCGGCCCAGCCCTTCATGTCCTTGGCGAGGAAGGTGTCCAGACTGCGCTTGAGCAGTTGCACGGCCGTCATGGCTTTGCCCCCGTCCTGGGCTTGTGCGGGGGCTGCGAACGCCGCAACCGCCAAGGTTGCTATCCCCATCAGTTGCCGTCGGTTCGTGCGTTTGGCGATGGTCTTTTCTTGATCGGCGTTCATTGGCTTGTTCAGGGATGAATCGGTAGGGGTGGACGCAGGAGGCGGAAAGCGTGATGAACCAACGCAGCAACCGCGGGTCAGTTCAGCACTACCGAGCTCAAACCTTGATGAAGTTGGTTGCGGACAGACTGCCGAAGGGCAACTGCGACAGACGGCCACCCGTGGCCAGCGAGCCGAGGTCCACCGGGAAGTAGCCGATGGCTTCAAGGACCTGGCGCACGGCCTGCTTGGCGTCGGCGTCGTCGCCGGCGTAGAACTGCACCCGTTGGCCGCCGGAAACCTCGGGCTGCGCCAGCACGTTCACGTCCAGATGGTTCAGTGCCTTGACGACACGGGCGCCGGGCAACAGGTCGCGGACCACCTCGCTCGACGAGCGGCCACCCAGATCGATGGCCTTGATGCCATAGGCGGCCAGCGGGTTGCTCGGGTCCTTGGCATCGGGCGAATTGGGGTCCAGGAACTCGACGGGGTTGGTCCCGTCGATGACGATGCGGTTGTTCCAGGCGGGCAGGCCCTGCAGTGCGGTGCCCAGGTCGGTCCAGCGCACGGCGATGAGCACGATGTCGGCCGAGGCCGCTTCCGCCACGGTGCCGGCGGTGATGGAGCCGCCGAGTTCGGCCACTAGCGGAGCCAGTGACTCTGGCCCGCGGCGGGTGGAAATGGTGGCCGCAATGCCCTTCTTGGCGAGCGCCCGGGCCACATTGCTGCCGAGTGCGCCGGAACCGATGATGCCGATGGTCATGATGTTGTCTTTCGTTGGGTTGGGGTCAAGGGAAAGGTTCAGGGGTCGATCCGCGCGGGCGTTTGCTGACGCCTGCGCTTCGTCAGTCAGCCGAGTTGGCCCGCAGGCCGCAGGCTCTGCCTGATACGGCGAATCTCGGCTTCACCACGGGCCAGCGCGTCTTTGCTGGTGTGCACGGAGTACGAGCCCATCGTCAGCGGATGCGGGTGCGGCACGGCAGAGCCCAGCACGAAGCGCGTGTCGATCTCTGCAACGAATTCGATGTCGGTTTCTGAAGGTGCGAAGCGGGCGAGTTCGCCGGTCGCAATGGGCTCGCTGGCCAGCAGCCGCCCGCTGGCCACCGCCACCCAGGCCACGGTGTGACCGGCCGGCGGCGTGTAGCGCCAACGTTCACCCTGCGCCAGCGTCACCGAGAGATAGGTCATCTCGGACGGTGCCTCGACCACACTGCGCACCGTGCCGTAGCGGCCCAGCAGCACGCGCGCCGGGCCGATCTGCGGCACGTCGGACGGCGCCAGATACCGGCTGAACGCCGGTGCGCTTTCCAGCGCGGCGGGCAGCGCCACCCACAGTTGGAAACCCTGACCAGGCTTCTCGCCCACCGGTTCGCCGGTGTGCCACACGCCGCCGCCGGCCTGCATCCATTCCACGCCACCTTCGGGCAGCACACCGGCCTGGCCGGTGCTATCGGCGTAGCGCACATCGCCCTGGGCCATGAAGGTCAGCGTGGCGATGCCGGAGTGCGGGTGCATGCCGAAACGCGTCTGGCCATGCCGTGCATCGACGTTCACCAGGTCCAGGAAGATGAACGGCTTGAGCACCTGGCCCAGGTCGCCAGGGCTCATCAGGCGGGTGACAGGCCCATGCGTGCTGCCTCGGGTTCGGTGCAAGACGGCGCGAGGCGAATGCACGAGGGAGGCGGGAGCATCAGTGGCAGTGAGGAGCGACATCGGTGGGGTGCCTTGATTCGACGATGGAAGCTTAAAAAAGCCGCCTTTGATTGACTAGACGGCACAATCGGATTTGACCCGTCCACCAATGCAGTCAATCGATCATGCTCGACCTCAATGACGTCGCCGTCTTCGTGCAGGTGGTGCGGTGCGGCAGCTTTGCCGAGGCGGCGCGCCGCCTGGGCATCCCGCCCAACACCTTGAGTCGCCGGGTGCAGCAGCTCGAAGCCCACCTGGGCACGCGGCTGATGCAGCGGTCCACCCGCAAGCTGTCGCTCACCAGCGCGGGGCAGGACTTCCACGACCGCTGCGCCGAAGCGGTAGAAGGACTGGTCGACGCAGGCCAGTCCTTGCTGTCTCGCAACGAAGCGCCCAGCGGGCTGGTGCGCGTGGCGGCCCCAGCCGACTTCTTCGACTTCTTCCCGCTGGAATGGCTCGCGGCCTTCCTGCATGCGCACCCGCTGGTTCGGGTGGACTTCGTGCTCAGCGATGCGCGCGCGGACCTGATCGCCGACCGCATCGATGTCGCGATCCGCGGCGGGGTGCTGGAAGACTCCAGGCTCTTAGCACGGCGGGTGCTCGACGACGGGCTCGATGGTCTGGTGGCCAGCCCGGCGTACATCGCAGCGCGTGGAACACCTGCCACCTTGCTGGACTTGGCCGACCACGATTGCCTGGTCTTCGCCCACCCGAGCGGCCGTGCCACCTGGCGCCTGTCAGGGCCGGACGGCATCGAAGCGGAGGTGCAGGTGGCCGGCCGGCTCAGCGGCAACACCGTGCAGGTGCTGCGCAAGGCCGCGCTGGCCGGGCTGGGCATCGCGCTGCTGCCGTCGTCAATGACGCGGCGGGAACTGCGCGCCGGCCTGCTGGTGCAGGTGCTCCCGCAGCACCACCGCAAAGGTCACGGCGTGCACATGGTCTACGCCAGCCGCCGGCATCTGCCCTCGGCTGTGTCGGCGTTCATCGACCTGGTGGCCGACAAGCTCGGTGACTTCGCAGACCTGCCGATGAAGACGCCTGGCACGCCGGCCTGACGGTCGTCCCCGGCGGTGCAACGGCCGGCGCAGCTCGCCAGCCTTCGCCGATCACCAGGTCATCTCGCCCTTGTTGACCTTGGCGCCGATCTCCAGCGCGATGCCCAGGCCCGCTGCGGGATACGCCGTCTTCATCGCGTCGATCAACGCAGCGCTGTTGGCCGCCTTGGGCAGCGCCTGCTCGTAGCGGGCCAGGTAGGCCTTGCTCCAGGCCAGCTGCGATGCATCGTGCTTCTGGCCCGGCCCGCTGTGGCCCGGGATCACGGTCAATGGCTGCAGGGCCGCCATGCTGTCCAGCTTCCTGGCCCAATCGGCGCGCTCCTGCACGCTTTGCGCATCAGCCGTCCACAGGTGCAGGCCGGCGTACACGTTCACGCCACCGGCAATGGTCTTGATCGAAGGAATCCACACGAAGCTGCGGTGCGGCATGCTGTCGTCCAGCCCGCGGATCTCCAGCGTCTGATCTTCCAGGCTGAGGGTGTTGCCGGGCAGCACATCGGGCAGCGGCACCGCCTTGGGCGCGTTGGCGCCCATGCGCGGGCCCCACACCTGCAGCTTGGTGGCCAGGGTGGCCTCGATCTTCTTTCGTGTCGGCGCTGTGGTCACCACCTTGGCGTTCGGGAAGTAGTGTTTCAGCACTTCGATGCCGAAGTAGTAGTCGGGGTCGGCCTGGCTGATGTAGATGGTCTTCAGCGACTTCTTGCTGTCCAGCACCATCGCCGCGATGCGCAGGGCGTCGGCGCGCGTGAAGCCCGTGTCCAGCAGCACGGCATCCGTCTTGCCGGCCACCAGCACCGCATTGACGTGGAAGCTGGCGGCGTCTGCGTTGTAGACCTGCACGGTCAGTGGTGCAGCCGGTTGCGCTGCCGTGTCGGTGGCGACGACGCCCAGCGACAGGGCTGCCGGGATCAGGGCCAGGGCCCAGTTCTTGAAGGTGTTCATCAGGTGCTCCATCGGGTCGTTGGTCGATGGGCAGACTGTATTGATGCATCTTTGATAGATAAACTCTGTTTCTGGAAGATGTTTGTCAACTGTTTCGAATCAATCTATGGACCACCTGGGCGCCATCCGCACCTTCATCGAGATCGCAGACCAGGGCAGCCTGACCAGCGCAGCCGAGACCTTGAACCTGTCTCGCGCCATGGTCAGCCGCCACCTCGACGGCCTGGAACGTTGGCTGGGTGCGCGGCTGCTGCACCGCACCACCCGCCGCGTGGGCCTGAGCGAAGCCGGTGCCGAAGCCCTGCCCCGCCTGCGCCAGATGCTGGACCTGGCCGCCGATCTGCAGGCCGTGTCGGGTACACGCCGGGCTGAGCCCGTCGGCAAGCTGCGCATCACCACCAGCCTGTCGTTTGCCATGGCCTGCCTCACGCAGGCCATCGTCGAGTTTCAGCGGCTGCACCCGCGCATCACGGTGGACCTGATGACCGTGGACCGGGCGGTCGACCTAGTGGCCGAGCGCATCGACCTGGCAGTGCGCATCACCAACCGCCTGGACGATGGCGTGGTGGCGCGCAGGCTGGCCGGTTGTCGCTCGGTGCTGTGTGCGGCACCTGCCTACCTGTCGCAGCATGGCCAACCCCAGAAGGCGGCTGACCTGGCCGATCACGCCTGCATCACCCACGCGTTCGGCAGCCGCGCCGAATACAGGCTGAGCCATGCCGGCCGGGTGGTGGTGCAGGCCGTGTCCGGGCCGCTGTCAGGCAATGAAACGGCCGTGGTGCGCCAGGCTGCGCTGGCGGGCGCCGGCATCGCGATGCTGCCCACCTACTTCGTCGGTGACGACCTGCTGCGCGGCACGCTGGTGCGCGTACTGCCCGACCACGAACCCGAGCCGCTGGGCATCCACGCCATCTACCTGTCGCGCCAGCACCAGCCCCTGCCCTTGAAGCTGTTGATCGACTTCCTGGCCGACCGCTTTGGCGGCGAGACCGCGCCGTGGGACCAACCGATGAGCGGGCCGGCGCTCAAGCCCCGCCGCGGATCTCGGCCATCAAATCGCGCCCCAGGATGACCGACGCACACAAGGTAGCGCCCACCAGTGCACCGATCACGCCATCGGTGGCCACGTCCTGCCCGGTCAGGTAGAGCCCCTGCACGGGGGTGGCCGGGCGCAGCCAGTCCTGCGTGAATCGCTGCGGCGACGAAGCCACGCCCATGAAGCCACCGCGCTCGCGCTTGGCAAAGGTCTCGTAGGTCAGCGGGGTGGACACCTCGACCACGTCGACGTGCCGCGCCGCGGCGGGCACATGGTGGAACATCTCGTCCAGCAGGCGTTGCTGGATCACTTGCTTGCGCGCCAGGTAGTCGTCGCCGCGCTTCATCCATGGCGTGCCGGCCCAGCGCGCGAAGTGGCTGTAGTCGGTGTAGGCGTACATCTCCACCGTGGCCCGGCCGGGGAAGTCGCGTTCCCACAGCGGGTCTTTGGTCGAGGGGAACGTGATGAAGTGCCATGGGAACGGGGCGTCGAAATCCCGCCGATGCGCCACCAGGTTGGCTTCCAGATCCGGCCCCGGGTGCGACCAGATGTTGGCCGGCGTGAATCCGAGTTCAGCATGGCTGGCCTTGAAACCGATGTTCAGGCCAACGATGGCATAGGTGTCCTGCACCCCGCCCAGTTGCGCCTTGGCCGCCAACACGCCCGGGCTGCTGCCCCGCAGCAGGCGACCGAAGGTGTTTTGCACTCCGGCATTGCTGACCACGCGCGGGCAGCGCACTTCTTCGCCCGAAGCCAGGCGCACGCCCTGCACCACGTCGTCAGCCACCAGCACCTCGGCCACTTCGGCGCTGTGCAGCACCCGCCCGCCGGCGGCTTCGATGATGGGCACCATGGCCTGGGCGAAGGCCGCACCGCCGCCCTCGGGGTAGTGGGCACCGTGCAGGTAGTGCTTGGCCAGCATGCAGTGCATGGCGAACGAGCTTTGGCTGGGTTCCAGGCTGTAGTCGCCCCAGTTGGCGCACAGCACGGCGATCAGCTCGTCGTTGTCGGTCAGGCTGCGCAGTGCCTGTTGCGTGGTCTGGCTGGCAAAGCGGCGGAACGCCTCGCCGTGGCGCTGCATCAACGCCTGGCCGGCTTCGGGCGTCCGCGCCTTGGCGCCGAAGAACGGGGCCGACGACTTGGCCACGCTGCTGACCAGGGCCATGTAAGCCTGGATGGCGGAGGCTTCGGCCGGGAAGTGGCTGATGAGGAAGTCGGCATAGGCCTGCGGGCCGGCCGGCACGTCGTAGCCGCGGCCGGCGATCACCATGCGGTTGAAGATGCTGGGCATCGGTGACCAGCGCAACAGGCCGCCGGTCACCCGGTTGAACAACTTCCAGCCCGCGCCGTTGGGGTTGCCCACCTCGCCGATGTAGTGCATGCCCACCGTCCAGCGGTAGCCGTGGCGGCTGTAGGCCTGGGTCATGCCGCCGACGATGTTGTTCTGCTCCAGCAGCAGCACCTTCTGGCCGGCCTGCGCCAGGTGCGAAGCCAGGGCCAGGCCGCCCATGCCCGAGCCGACCACCACGGTGTCGAAGTGGCCGGAGATGCCCTCGTGCTTGCGGTAGGGCGTGCCGGTGGTGGCGGTGGCGCGTGTGGTCGTTCTTGTCATCGTGTCTCTCAAAACTTCTCAGTGGGGGTTGTGGTCGGCAGCGGCCAGGGAGCGAAGCGCCACCTTGTCGAGCTTGCCCACCGCCGTCAGCGGCATGTGTTGCAGGATGGTCAGCTGCACCGGCGCAGCCACCGGATCGCCCAGCCGTTGGCGGCAATGGGCCAGCAGCTGCGCGGGGTCGGCTTGCGCGCCAGGCTTCAGGCTGACAAAGGCCACAGGCACCTCGCCGGCACGGGCGTCTGGCCGCGCCACCACCGCTGCGAGCGCGATGGCCGGGTCGGCATGCAAGGCTTCTTCCACGCCCTGGGGGTCGATGCTGTGGCCGCTGCGCTTGATCAGGTCCTTGGCGCGGCCCGATATCCAGAAGTAGCCGTCCGCATCGCAATGGCCCAGGTCGCCGGTGTCCAGCCAGCCGGGGGCGGCAAAGGCGGCGGCGGTCTGGGTCGGGTCGGCATAACCTGCAAACACGTTCGGGCCCTGGATCAGCAGGTGGCCTGCCTCGCCGGGCGCGCAATCGGCCAGCCAGCAGCCGTGTACGTCGAGCTGCGCCACCTTCATGGCCTGGTAGGGCAGACGCAGGCCGATTGAGCCGATGCGACGCTCGCCGCGCAGCGGGCTCAGGCTGGAGATGCAGGTGCCCTCGGTCAGGCCATAACCTTCCAGGATGACCAGCCCGGTGCGGGCCTGGACATCCTGTGCCACCTGACGCGCCAGCGGTGCCGACCCACTGAAGGCCACGCGCAGGCTGCCGACCCGGGCGCCGGCCATGCCCACCTGCAACAGGCCGGCATAGACGGTGGGCACGGCACTGAAGCAGGTGGCGCCGAAGCGCTCGACGATGCGCCAGAAACCCTGCACCACGCTGGCGTGCCGGAAGCCCTGCGGCCCCAGCAGCACCAGATGCCCGCCCCGGCTGAGCGGGCCCATGCTGAGCGGGATCACCGCATGCACATGGAACAGCGGCAGGCCGATCAGCACCACGTCCTGCGGGTTGAAGGCCACCATCTCGCCCATGCACCAGGCCAGGTAGACCTGATTGCGCTGGGTGTGGGTGGCCAGCTTGGGTGCGCCGGTGGTGCCGCCGGTGTGGAAGCGGGCGGTGGGCGATTGCGGGTTTTGCGGCGGGGTGAAGTTGAGCTGGTCGCCGCGTTGCGACGCGCAGGCCCCATCGAAGTCATGCACCTGCACGCCCGCGGGCATGGCGGCCCCGCCGTCGCCACCCACCCCACCCACGGCCAGCACGTGACGCAGCCCCGGCGCCAGGGCCGCGGCGGCGCAGGCCCGCTGCCACAGTGCCGGGTTCTGCACCGGCCCTTCGGTCACCAGCACGGTGCAGCCACCCGCGACCAGGATGCCACCTACGGCAGCAGTGCCCAGCGTGGGGCTGATCGGGCAGACCACGGCCGCAGCCTGGCTGCCGAACAACGCGAAGTAGGTCTGCGGCAGATTGGGCAGCAACACGGCCACACCGGCACGCGGCTGCACGCCTTGCGCATGCAGCCAGTTGGCCAGGCGCCGGCAGTCCCTCATCAATTGGCCATGGGTCCAGGTCTGGGCGGGCTCGTCCGGATCGCCCTGAGGCAGGAAGCTCAGCGCCGGCCGGTCCGCGTGGCGGTCGGCCGCTGACTCCAGCATCGCCCAGACGCTGCGTGCCGGCAGCCTGCCGTCCAGCGGCGCGGCTTGCTCGAAGGCCTCGATGTCGGCCAGCGTGGCCACGCCTGGCCCAGGCTGCCCGCCCGACGCCCCCCCGATGGCGCTCATCGCGCCACAGGCGCCAGCACGCCGCTGAGCCCGACGCTGCGCCCCACCGGGTCGAACAGCACGCCCGGGTTCATCACGCCGCGGGGGTCGAACGCCGCCTTCGCCCCGGCAAACGCCTGGCGCATCAGCAGCGGCACCTCGGTCTCGTAGGCGTTGCGGTGGTCCCGGCCCACGGCGTGGTGGTGGGTGCTGGTGCCACCGTGGCGCACCACGGCCTCGTTGCAGGCCAGCTTGATGTCGCGCCAGCGTGCCAGCGCGCTGGCGATGTCGCCGCTGCTGCTGCCCCGCGCGGTGAAGGTGAAGTACGGCGCCGGGCCATCCGGGTAGACATGGGTGAAGCGGCACGACAGGCGGCTGCCATACCCGGTGACACGCTCGATGGCCGTCTCCACGTCACGCCGCACACCCTCGTAGAAGGCCTCGAACCGGTCCCAGGTGATGGCGCTCTCGAAGGTATCGAGGATCGCGCCCAGGCGGGTGGTTTCGTCGCGCCAGTAGGGCATGCGCAGGAAGGCATCGCGCCAGTCGCCGGCCGCGCCGCTGCGGTGGGCCGCCGGCTCACCATCGGCCGGGCGCATCGAATCGGCCACCGCCTGCGGGTCCCAGCGGCCACCGTGGTCAGCCACCAGTTCCAGCGCACGCGCCATCCAGGCGTCCAGCGGGTGGTCGGCGGATTCGAAGCCCAGCACCAGCGTCGGGCTCTTGCGGTCGCCCACGCCGGCAAAGGCCACCTCGCGGGCATCGAGCAGGCGGCAGTTGCTGGGCTGCAGGCCCGATTGCGACAGCGCCCGGACGCAGCGGGCGGCGACGAAGACATCGTCGAAAGCCACCGACGCCGAGGCCCGGAAAGTGGGCCGGTTCTGCAGCCGCATCCAGGCCTGGGTGATGACCCCCATCGTGCCTTCGGAGCCGATCACCAGCCGGTCGGGTGCCGGCCCGGCGCCCGAGCCCGGCAACCGCCGCGTCTCGACCACGCCCGCGGGCGTGACCATGCGCGTGCTCTGCACGAAGTCGTCGATGTGGGTGTACTGGGTGGCGTAGTGGCCGCCGGCGCGGGTGGCGATCCAGCCACCCAGCGTGCTGAACTCGAAGCTCTGCGGGAAGTGCCGTAGCGTCAGCCCGTGCGGCCGCAGCGCGGCTTCCAGGTCGGGGCCGAGCATGCCGGCCTGGATCAGCGCGGCGCGGCTGGCGGTGTCGACGGCCAGCACCCGGTTGAAGTGCTCCAGGTCGAGCGACAGCGTGGCGGCGTAGTCGGGGCCGACTGCCGCCTCGACGCCCCCCACCACGCTGGTGCCGCCGCCAAAGGGCACGACGGCCACGTTGTGCCGGCTGGCCCAGTCGAGCACGTCGGTGATGTCGGCTTCGGTGCGCGGGAACGCCACCCAGTCAGGGGCCTGCGGCGCGTGGCGCATCCATAGGCGGGCCACGTCGGCAAAGCCTTTGCCGTAGCAGTGGGTCAGGCGGTCGTAGGGCGTGCACGAGACCATAGCCGACAGCGAATCGGGCAAGCGGCCGCGCGGCGGGGCCAGCGTGAAATCGGCCAACTGCGGCTCGGGCAAGGCCGGGCCCATCGGCCCCAGCGGCGCGAGCAACTGGTGCACGCCACGCAGTTCGCGCTCGACCAGCCCGTCGCGCAGGTAGCCCCAGCCCCAGAACCGCCGGGCCGGCTTGTCGGACAAGGTGGTGCTGTTCATGGCGCCATCTCGCTGATCAGCACGCTGGGCGCGATGTCGGTGTAGCGGGCGACGTCGCCCATGATCTCCCGGCCATGGGCCGCCATGCCCGCCTGGAAGCCCGCGAGGTCGGTGAAGACCATGTGGGCGCAAGCCACCGCCGCGGGTTGGCCGCCGGCGCCATCGGCCAGCGCCTTGTCCATCTCCACGCGCTGCAAGCCATGGGCCGCCAGGCGGTCCAGCAGCAGCTGGCGATGCTGGGCCTGGTAGTAGGCGTGGTCGAAGCGCTTGCCTTCGGTGTTCGGGTAGCTGACGGTGATGCGGATCATCGAATGTCTCCTTCGGTGGGTGTGAGGGGCGGGGGCGCGTTTTCCACGGATTGTGAAAATGCGTGCCTCGCCTGACCATGCGCCCATGTGCCAAAAACTTGATCCGACGCGCCAGCCAAGCTGCGCCAAACGATGACCACACCGCAGACGGTGATCGCCACCTGGCTGATGGGCGTGGCGGCCCAGTTCGCGCGCCTGGGCATCGCCTTCGGCGACCTGGAGGCCGGGCTGGGCACGCCGGAGCGTGGGCTGGTCGCGCCCACGCGGCAGCTGCAATTGCTCCAGGTGCGCCGCTTGTGGCAACGCGCCGCCGCCGCCAGCGGCGACCCGCTGCTGGGGCTGCGGGTGGGCGCGGGGCTGCCCTTGCAGGCGATGAACGTGCTGACGCTGGTGGTGATGCACAGCGCCACACTGCGCGATGCGCTGGGCTGCTGCGTGCGCTACCAGCAGCTGGTCAGCAACTCGGGCCGCTTCCGGTTGGTCGCGGTCGCGGGCGGCGCGCGCATGGTCTACACCATCACGCCCTGCGCAGTGCCTATGCATCCGGCCCAGGTCGACTCCCTGTTCGCCGGCTTCCTCACCATGCTCTACCGCTGCGTGCCCGATGGGCAGCGGCCCTCGCAGGTGGCGTTGCCGGGCACCGACCCCACGCAGCAGTCGGTCTACGCGCAACAGCTGGACTGCCCGGTGGCACTGGGCGGCCCCGACATCTTCATGCAGTTCGACGACGGCGTGCTGGATGCCCCCTGGACTGCGGCCGACCCCAGCCTGCTGCGCCTGTTGCTGGGCCGCGCCGACGCCCTGCGCCAGGCACAGGGGCGCAGCGATGTGCTGGTCGACCAGGTCGTTGCGGCCGTGGCGGCCGAGGGTTATGCCCATGCGCGCTGCGAATCGGTGGCCCGCACGCTGGACCTGAGCGTGCGCACGCTGCAGCGGCGGCTGGCCGAGGTGGGCACCGGTTTCCGGCAGGTCGTCGAGGCCGCGCGCATGGGCGAGGCGGTGGACCTGCTGGCCGACACCCGCGTGCCGCTGTCGACCCTGGCAGAACGCCTGGGCTACGCCGAGCCCAGTGCCTTCTCCCACGCGGTGCGCGCCCATTTCGGCGCGTCGCCCCGGGCGTTGCGTGCGGACATGGTCAAGGCACTGCCGAAGCGGGACTGAAGGCTGGCCCTCGGGTGGGCGGCGGCAACGCCGCCCGGGGCGCTCACAAGTCCAAAGTCAACACGCCGGTCGCGCGGGAGACGCAGGCGCACATCAGGTCGCCACTGGCCCGGTCGTCGGCGTTCAGCACACTGTCCCGGTGCAGGATGCTGCCCCCGGCCACCGGCACCAGGCAGCTGCCGCACACGCCGGCGCGGCAGTCGTGGGCGACGTCCACGCCATGGGCCAGCAAAACCTCCAGCAGGGTCTGCTGGCGGCCCACCTCCAGGCGCAGGCCGCGCTGGCGCAGGTCCACGGTGAACGCTTCATCGGCAACGCCGCCTGCGGCCGCACCGAAGCGCTCGTGGTGCACCTGCGCGGCCGGCCAGCCCTGGCACGCCGCGATGCCCAGCGCGGCGTCGAGCATCGCCGCCGGGCCGCACACGTAGAGGTGGTCGCCCGGGCCGGCCTGGCCGATGCAGCGCTGCATCGCGGCCACGCTGGCGTCCACGTCCAGGCCCACCCATGGCTGCAAGTCCAGGCCCTGCAGCCCCGCCAGGTCGCCGAGGTAGGCCATCGCATCAGGGCTGCGACCGAAGTAATGCAAGGTGACGGCTTGGCCACGGCCCACCAGGTCACGCGCCATGCACAGCAGCGGCGTGATGCCGATGCCACCGGCCAGCAGCACCGACCGCTGCGCCCGCGGCGCCAGCGCAAAGGCATTGTGCGGCCCGTCGATGTCGAGCAGGTCGCCCACCTGCACGGCCTGGTGCATCCAGGCCGAACCACCCTGCCCGCCGCGCTGATGCAGCACCGCGATCTCATAGCGCCGCCGTTCCTGAGGTGCACCCACCAACGAATACGAGCGTGTGGTCGTGACGCCGTTGTCCGGCATCACCCGCACCTTCAGGTGGGCGCCGGGCGTGAAAGCCGGCAACTCACCACCCGCCGGGGCTACGAGTTCGAAGGCCCGGATGTCGGCCGTCAGCGGACGGATGGCAGAGACACGGAGCTGCATGCCTTGGGCCCGGCTCAAGCGCGGGCCTGGCCCAGGCGGGCGCAGATCGTGGCGGCGTCCGCCATCATCGACGCCACCACCTCGCCGGCCGGGCGGATGTCATGCACCAGGCCGGCGCCCTGGCCCATCAGCCAGGGCATCTCTTCCCAGTCGGCTTCGGTCTCCGGCGTGGGCAGGATGACGTTGAACTTGTTCATCGGCATCGGCTGGCCGTAAAGCACGGTCTGGCCGACCACGGGCAGCCCGCTGCGCTCCTGAGGCACTTCGGCCAGGCGGTGGTTCCACTCGGTGACCACGCGGTTTTTCTGCAGCCGCATCGGGTTGAAGAACGGCATCTCGGGGCCGAAGATCGAGCTGAACACGGTGTCTTCTCCCTGGGCGGCGACGATGCGGCGCTTGTGCTCGTCATGCACCGCCGCCTCGACCGTGGCCACCATGCGGGTGCCCACCCACACCGCGTCGGCGCCCAGCGCCAGCGCCGCGGCCACGCCCCGGCCGTCGCTGATGCCGCCAGCGCCCAGCACCATCGCCCGGTCGCCCACCGCGTCGACGATGGTCGGCAGCAGCACGAAGGTGGGCAGGCCCGGCGCGCCCGGCAGCCCCTGGTAGTTGTGGCCACCGGCCTCGTAGCCCTGGGCGACGACGGCCTGCGCACCGGCATCGACCGCACGCCGGGCGTCGTCGGCGCTGCCCACCTGCTCCCAGTAGGCGACGCCGGCCTCGCGCAACACCGCCAGGTTGGCCACCGACGGGTGGCCCCAGTGCCAGGAGACGATGGGCACACGCTCCTCGGCGCACACCCGCACCTGCGCGTCGTTGTCGAAGCAGGTGATGAAGTTGACGTTGAACGGCGCGTCGGTGGCCGCGCGGATGCTGCGGATGTAGGTGCGCAGCAACTCGGGCGGCGTGAAGCCCACGCCCAGCGCGCCGATGCCGCCCGCCTGGCACACGGCGATGGTGAGCGCGGGCGTCATGCCCGCAAAGGCCATGCCGGCGCAGGCGAAGGGGTGGCGAACGCCGTGGCGCTGGGTGAATCGGGTGTCGATCGACGGGGTCGGGGCCATGTGGAGTCTCCTTCAGGTGAAGTCAGGTGGGCGTGTGCAGGGCGTCGCCGGCGCGCAGCGTGCCGTTGCCTAGCAGTTCGACATAAATGCCCATGTCGCCGTGGCGGAAGTGGCGGATCAGCGCCTGCGGGATGCCCAGGTCGCGCACGCCGGTGGCGGGGTCGACATTGGTGGCGGCGCAGCGCCGGGTGCGCAGCACGGCGCGCGCCGGCAAGCCGCCCAGCTGCAGTTCAAGGTCGATCCAGGCCAGCTCTTCCCAGGGCTCGCCGCCGTCGTAGTAAATATTGGCGCGGAATCGCAGCGGGTCCAGCACCTGGCCCATGCGCGCGCCCAGGTCGCGCACGCTGGCCAGGTTGATGACCGACACCGATTGCATCAGCGTCGGTGACACCACGCTGACATCGGTGAACCGGTGGTCGCCGGCCCGCACGAGCTGGGGGCTTTCCAGGCCGCCGCCCAGGTAGGCCGCGAAGAACGCGCTGGCGCGGTCCAGGTCTGGCGCGTCGTCCAGCGCCGCGTCCAGGCTGCTGCCGTCCGGCGCCTGCACCTGCAGCCGCTGTCCATCGTCCGACACCCGGGTGCGCAGCGCGGCCAGGCGCTCGTGCTGCATCAGCATGAGGAAGTCGGTCTTGGGGCGCGGCGTGTACTGCGCGGCGTCGTAGGGCCAGCGTCCGTTGGTGATGGCCCAGGTGCGGTCGCGGGGGAACCCCTGGCTTTGCTGCAGGACCACGCGGTCCAGGGGCTCGGCTGACAAGCCCTTGACAGGGTACCGGTAGAGGTTGTGGATGGTTCTCATCGGGGCTCCGGCGTGGGGGGCAGCAGGGGTTGCAAGGCCGCGGCGATGGCCAGCAGCCGGCGGTCGCTGCCGGGCGGGCCGTCGAGCATCAGGCCGACGGGGAGCAGTGCACCCTGCTCGGCCACGCAGCCCGCAGGCAGGCTGATGCTGGGCAGGCCCAGGATGCTGGCCGGCACGCAGTGGCGCACATAGCTGTCGAAGGTGGGCCAGCGGCGGCCGTTCATCTGCAGTTCGGTGTCTTCGCCGATGCGCGCTGCCGGCAGCGGCGTCGTGGGCAGGACCAGGGCATCCAGCCTGCGCGCGGCATAGGCATGCGCCCAGGCGGGCTGCAGCCGGTCGCGCACCTCGGCCAGCGCGTTGGCATACGCGGCGGCATCGGGCCCACCGCTTTGGGCGAGGTGGTCGAAGAGGGCCCGGACATCGGGGCTGGCGATCGACGCGGCCAGGCGGTGGAGGTCGAACGGCAGGCCGTGGTCGGCAAAGTACGCCCGCAGCGACGGCAGGTTTTCCGCCATCGCGATGACCAGCGCGACGTCGCCAACCGCATCCAGGTCGGCAGCCATCGACAGCGGCACCAGGTCCACGCCGGCGGCGGACAACGCACCGAGCGCGCCGTCCAGCTGCGCGGCCAGCCCGCCGTGCAGCGGGGCCCAGAATTCCCGGGGCACGCCCAGCCGCAAGCCCCGCAGGGCGACCGTGGGCAGGCTTGGGTCCGCGCCGCAGACCACGGCATCCAGCAGGGCGCAGTCGGCCACGCTGCGGGCCATCGGCGCGGCGGTGTCGCGCGAGGGCACCGAGATCGGCACCACGCCCCGCGACGGCCAGCGGCCGGTGCTGGGCCGGAAGCCCACCACGCCGCACAACGCCGCCGGGATGCGGATCGAGCCACCGGTGTCGGTGCCCAGGCCGGCCGGTGCCAGCCGGGCCGCAATGGCCGCCGCCGTGCCGCCGCTGGAGCCGCCGGCAATGCGCTCTGGCGCATGCGGATTGCGCACCGCGCCGTAGGCGGCGTTGCCGCTGGTCACGCCCAGTGCGAACTCATGCAGGTTGCTCTTGCCCAGTACCAGCGCGCCAGCCCCGCGCAGGGGCTCGACGCAAGCGGCATCCATCGCGGGCCGGTGCCCCGCCAGCGCGGGGCTGCCTGCCGTGCAGGGCAGCCCTGCAACATCGATGTTGTCCTTGACGACGATCGGCAGCCCATGCAGCAGTCCCCGGTCGCGGGCGGAGGTCTGGTCGGCCCGCCGCGCGGCCGCACGCACCGCATCCGGGTCGACCTGGGTCATGGCATGCAGCGCCGCATGCACCGGCAGGCGCCGCAGCAACGCGTCCGCGTACTCCAGCGCGCCCAGGTCGCCGCGGCGCAGCAACACCAGTGCCTGGGCCGCATCGAGTGAGGCCAGTTCTATGTCGTTCATCGTGCCGGGAGGCTACGGCTGCACCGCCGCCGGCAGGTATCCTCAAGAATGAGGACCCTTGCGCACTGGGGTCAGCACTGGGGGTCGGCCCGATGGCGGCCAATGCCGACCATGCTCTACCCTGGCGCCACTCTTGCTTCGCCCTTCCCATGTACCTCCGCGCCCAGCGTCTGCTGCACCTTCAGCGTGTCATCGAACTGCTGGCCACGCCCATGCCTGCCGACGACCTGCGCCGGGAACTGGCCGGCCCGATGCTGAACCTGCTGGACGCCGACTTCTATGCGTCCTACGTGTGGGACGCGTCGGCCAGCCGGTTCGTGCGGGGCGTGGCGCTGAACCTCAACCTGGTGCACGGACAGCGCTATGAAGAGCGCTTCCAGTTCGACGATCCGCTCACGCCCCGGTTGCTGGAACGGCGAACCCCGACCCGTGCCACAGATGTGCTGACGCAGCGCGAATTGCAGTCCACCGAGTTCTTCAACGACTTCCTGCGCCCCGACGGCCTCCACTGGGGTGTGAACGCTTTCGCACACGACGGGCGGCGCCACCTGGGGGACCTGCGCATCTGGCGCCGGCGCACGCGCCAGAACTTCGACGACGACGATCTCGCGGTGCTGCGGCTGGTGTATCCAGCCCTGGTGCAGGCGCTCGCCCGCAGCGCAGCAACCGGCACGCCTGCTGCCAGACCGTCGCGTGACGTGCTGACCGAGCAATTGACCCGGTCTGCGGCCCTGTCGCGGCGGGAGGCCGAGGTGGCCGTGCTCGCCTGCGAAGGCTTTGCCGACAAGGAGATCGCCCTGGCTCTGGGGATCGGGTTCACCACGGTGCGCACGCATCTGGCCGCCGCTTTTCGCAAGCTCGGTTGCAACGGGCGCAACCGGCTCGCCCATCACGTCGAACATATGCCATTGCACTGACACGGATGTTGGGCACTGTCCGCAACTTGCAGATGGTGAGCCACTTGGTCGTGGCCGAGAGGCTTGCTACATAGTCGGCCCTGCAAAACTTCCAAGTCGTTGTCCTGAAACGACTTTCGGGTGATTTCCGATGGTCGGATCTTCCGAGAACCATTCCAATGGATATCGGTTTCTGGGAGTTCTGGAGTCCCCACCGAT
>Ga0208266_100205_pt1 | contig 25728 bp, 22 predicted proteins | sample LakWasMet67_HOW9_2_FD_183897 | JGI IMG/M metagenome (GOLD analysis project Ga0208266, IMG submission 183897) | Freshwater sediment methanotrophic microbial communities from Lake Washington under simulated oxygen tension - Sediment Metagenome... | ecosystem: Environmental > Aquatic > Freshwater >...
CGCTGCAGCTGGTGCTGGACAAGGGCAAGGAGCTGGAATGGTTTGCCTCGCCGCTGATCATCGGCCTGGCGGTGCTGGCGGTGGCCGGCTTCGTGGTGTTCCTGGTCTGGGAGCTGACCGACGCCCACCCGGTGGTCGACCTGCGCCTGTTCGGCCGCCGCAACTTCGCCTTCGGCGTGCTGGCCACCTCGGTGGGCTACGGCCTGTTCTTCGGCAACGTGGTGCTGCTGCCGCTGTGGTTGCAGCAGTGGATGGGCTACACCGCCACCAACGCCGGCATGGCGCTGGCACCGGTGGGCATCCTGGCCATCCTGCTGACGCCGCTGGTCGGCCGCAAGGTGACAGTGTGGGACCCGCGCTGGATCGCCACCGTGGCCTTCGTGATCTTTGCGGTGGTGTTGTGGCTGCGTTCTGGCTTCACGCCGCAGGCCGACCTGGCCACCATCCTGCGGCCCACGCTGCTGCAGGGGGCGGCGATGGCGCTGTTCTTCATCCCGCTGACCACGGTCAGCCTGGCCGGCCTGCCACCGCAGCGCATGCCGGCGGCGGCCGGGCTGAGCAATTTTGTGCGCATCACCTCAGGGGCCATGGGCACCTCGATCGCCACCACGCTGTGGGAGGACCGCGCCGCCTTGCACCATGCCCACCTGGTCGAGCGGCTGCAGCAGGGCGACCCGGCGCTGACCGATGCACTGGGCAAACTGTCCGGCGCCGGCCTGGGTGATGCCGCCGGGCTGGCGCAGATCAACCGGCTGATCGACCAGCAGGCCTTCACCCGCGCCGCCGATGACATCTTCCTGGCCTCGGCCGTGATGTTCCTGCTGCTGATCGGCCTGATCTGGCTGACCAAGCGCCCACCGCGCATGGGCGCCGCGCCGGCCGATGCCGGCGGCGCGCACTGACTTGGCCGGCGCTCAGGTACCGGAGACCCAGCGCTGCAGCGCCAGCGTCAGCACAAAGGCCGCGCAGGCCAGCAGTGCCGGCAGCAGCAGGCCGGCGCCGGCCAGCAGCAGGCCGTCCAGCACCGACATGCCGGCGATCAGCGTCACCACCGCGCGCGGCACGTCACCCTTGGCGCGGCGCCGCAGCAGGCCCAGCGCAAACAGCAGCACGCCCACGTAGAGCGCCAGCGGCAGCCAGACCACCGGCGCGGCCAGGGCCAGTGCCACGCCGTACAGTACCGGCAGGCCCAGAAAGGCCAGCGGCCACAGCGCGCCGATGCGGTCCAGGTGCTCCTGCTTGGCGATGTAGGTCAGGCCGATCAGGTGGCACAGCAGGGCGGTCGCCGCCAGCAGCACCGGGCCGGACAGGCCGGCGGCCACGCTGAGCGCCGCCGTGGTGACCACCAGCACCCGGCACAGGCCCATCAGCAGCGGGCTCAGCGGGTTGGCCTTGTGGTGCAGGTCGTAGAGCACGATGGTACCGGCCAGCGCCAGGCCCGAGGCCAGCGCACCCCAGGCCGGCTGGCCGTCCACGCCACGGGTGGCCCCGGCCACCAGCACCAGGCCCAGTGCCAGCAGGCCGAAGCCGATGGTGAAGACCTGGCGCGCCGACACCTGGCCCGACGGGATGGGCCGCTCCGGGCGGTGCTGGGCGTCGAAGCCGCGGTCGAAGGCATCGTTGAGGAACATGCCACCGATGTAGAACAGCGACAGCGCCAGCATCAGCGGCAGCAGCAGAGGCCACGGTGCCGCGGCCAGGCTGCCGCCGGCCAGCAGGGCGCCGACCAGCACATTGGTCCAGACCGTGGGCAGGTTGGAGATGCGGCCCAGCCGCAGGGCAAGCGAGAGGTTCACGCGGTGAGTTCCGTTCTGGCCCAGGCGAGTTCACGCGCCACGGCCTCGTCGACCGTGCCGCTGCGGAACGGCTCGGGCAGCACGTCCCAGGTATAGGTTTCCACTTCCAGGTGCGCTGACACCGGCTGCTGCCGCTGCAGCGCCAACACCTCGCGCACAAAGGCCTGGGTGGAGGCGAACGGCGCCAGCCGGTCGAGGAAGATGGGCACGTGGAAATGCACCCGCCATTCGTGGCCGGTGCGTACCGGCGGCAGCGCGGCAAAGGCCTCGGGCAGGTCGGCAAAGCGTTGCAGGCCGTCGGGCCCACGCTGCACCACCTGGTGCAGGTACACCGCGTCGCCGAAGCGCCGCAGCGCGGCCAGCGCCGCGTCGTCCAGCGTGGGCAGGCGCAGGCCGGCGCTGATCTGCAGCTTGAGCACAGGGATGCCGGCCTCGCGCAGCTGCCGGATGCAGTCGGCGGCGTCCTCGAACTCCACCGCGGCGTGGCACAGGTCCAGGCACAGGCCCAGCTGCGTGCGCAAGGCCTGTTCGGCCGCGCCGGTGTCCAGCCCGGTGAGTGCGGCCAGGCGCTGCACCGCGGCGGGGCTGTGCAGGTGCTGGCCGAAGAAGGCGACGGCCTCGGCCGTGGTCTCCAGAAAGCAGTGCGGCTCGGGCTCCAGCGCCAGGCCGATGCGCCGGCCGGTGCGTGCTTGCAGGGCCACCAGGTGCGCCACCTGTTGCAGCAGGTGCTCGACCATCCGCGCCACGTCCGCCGGCCCGCCCAGTGCCGGCTTGAAGGCGCCGGGCACGGTGCTGATGCTGCCGGCCAGGCCGGGATCGTCGGGCAGCAGCTCGGCCAGCAGGTCGGCGAGCTGGTTGGTGTAGCGCAGCCGCTCCGGGTCGCGCCAGTCGGGCAGGTAGACGTCTTCCTTGACCCGGGTGCCGTGGAAGGCGCCGTAGGGGAAACCGTTGAGGGTGAAGACATACAGGCCCTGCCCGGCCAGGAAGTCGCGGCATTCGGCCAGCGCCTCGGGCGCCGACAGCTCGGCGGCGGCGCGCGCCGACAGGCGCAGGCCGATGCCGAAGCCGCCGGTCGGCTGCAGGCGGTCGCGCACCGCCAGCACATGGCGGCCGAGGTTGGCACGCACCTCGGCCCAGCTCTCCCCGGGGTGGATGTTGCTGCAGTAGGTCAGGTGCACGCCGGCGCCCAGCTTCACGCGCCGTACTCCTGCCGGCGCAGCCAGACCAGGGCGCGCAGGATCTCGCTGGCATCCATCTGGTGCACCTCTTCGCCCACGCCCAGTTCGCGCAGCAGGGTGATGGTGAGTTCGCCGCCGAGGTGCTCGCGGAACTCCTCCAGCCCACGCAGCAACTGCCACTGGCCGTCGGCGTCCCGCGACTCCAGCGCCGGGTGCCACAGGTGGAAGCCGAGTCGCTTGAGCAGGGCATGCACCCGGTCCTCGCTGCCGGGCGCCAGCAGGCCCACCTGCACCGAGTAGCGCGTGTCCAGGGCCAGGCCGATGGCCACCGCCTCGCCGTGGCGCAGCTCGTGCGCGGTCAGCGCCTCCAGCTTGTGCGCCGACCAGTGGCCGTAGTCCAGCGGCCGGGCGCTGCCGGTCTCGAACGGGTCGCCACCCTGGGCGATCTGGCGCATGTGCAGCTCGGCGCAGCGCCGGATCATGCGGCTCATCGCGGCCGGTTCGCAGTCGCGCAGCGCGCCGGCGCTGGCCTCCAGCCAGTCGAAGAACAGGCGGTCGCGGATCAGCGCCACCTTCACCGCCTCGGCAATGCCGGCGATCTTGTCGCGCGGGTGCAGCGTGCGCAGGAAGTCGGCGTCGTTGAGCACCGCAAACGGCGGCGCGAAGCTGCCCAGCAGGTTCTTCACGCCGAAGGCGTTGACGCCGTTCTTCACGCCCACGCCGGAGTCGTTCTGCGCCAGCACCGTGGTCGGCACGCGGATGTGGCGGATGCCGCGGTGGGTGGACGAGGCGACATAGCCGATCAGGTCGAGGAAGGCGCCGCCGCCGATGCCGACGACGAAGGCGTGGCGGTCGACACCCAGCTCGACCAGGCGGTGCTGCAGCCGGGTCAGCAGCGCCGGGTCGTTCTTGACATGCTCGCCGCCCGGCACCACCTCGGGATGGGTCAGCAGCTGCAGCGCCTCGGCATGCTGACCGGCATAACCGGCGATGTCATGGGCCAGCGACGGGAACGAGGCCGCGACATTGGCGTCGATGAACACCACGAAGCGGTGCCGGCGCTGCGCTTCACGCCGCAGCAGGGTGTCGCGGAACACCGGGTTGTCGCGGGCGAACAGGTGCTCGGTGAAGCACACCGGGTACTCGTAGCTGACCGAGAACGACTGCAGGTAGACGGCGTTGCGCTCTTCGCCACGCGGGTGCAGGGGGGTGATGACGGCGTTCACGGCGGTGGCTTATTTGGGCAGGGTGGTGTCGGCCAGCTCGTTGCGCTCGGCCACCGCACCCACCTGCGGCTCCTGGCCACGCAGCACGCTGTTGCCCTCGAACAGCTGGCGCTGGTCGACCGCGGCCGGCGCCAGCCAGTGCGCTTCGCTGATCTGCCCGCTCTGCCCGTAGACGGCCAGGGCGTTGCCGTAGCAGGTGGCCTCCACGTCCTTGCGGGCGATGCCGCGTTCCAGCATCAGGCGCCCGGTCTTGGGCACGGCCAGCGGGTCGGAGACCCCCCAGTCGGCGCTGGAGTTGACGAAGATGCGCTCGGAGCCGTACTGGCGCACCACCTCCACCATGCGCTCGCTGCCCATCTTGGTCTGCGGGTACAGGGTGAAGCCGGCCCAGAAGCCGCGGTCCAGCACGTCGCGCACGGTCTCCTCGTTGTTGTGGTCGATGACGACGCGGTCGGGCCGCAGGCCCATCTCCAGCGCCACCGCCATGCTGCGCAGGGTGCCGGCCTTCTTGTCGCGGTGCGGGGTGTGCACCATCACCAGCATGTCGAACTCGCGCGCCAGCTGCAGCTGGGCGCGGTAGTACTTGTCCTCCAGCGCCGAGCCGTCGTCGTAGCCGATCTCGCCCACCGCCACCACACCCTCCTTGGACAGGTAGCGCGGCAGGATGTCCATCACCGCCTCGGCCAGGGCCTCGTTATTGGCCTCCTTGCTGTTCAGGCCGATGGTGCAGTAGTGGTGGATGCCGAACTGCGCGGCACGGAAGCGCTCCCAGCCGACCAAGCTGGACAGGTAGTCGATGAAGCTGCCGACATTGGTGCGCGGCTGGCCCAGCCAGAACGCCGGCTCGATGACGGCGATCACGCCGGCGGCCTTCATGCGTTCGTAGTCGTCCGTGGTCCGCGAGGACATGTGGATGTGGGGGTCGATGAAGCGCATGGCGTTCTCCCGGGGTCAGATGAATTCGAGGACCGAAGCCCAGCTGGTGCCGCGGGCGGCCACCGTGTCGCGCAGGGCGGCGTGGCGGTCCAGCAGCTGGCGGGCTTCGGGCTGGGGGCTGGTGCGCAGGGCCAGCACGGCGGCGGCGCGCTCGGCCGGGCTGCCCCGTTCCAGCACGCGGGCCAGGTCGGCCAGCAGCGGGCCGCTGGCAAACGGCGCCACGCAGCGCCACAGCTCGGGGCTGATGGTGCGGCTGGCGGCCCAGCGCTCATGGGCGTAGTCGCCCAGCATGCGGGCCAGCGGTGCATTGGCGCGCTGGTCCAGGCCGACGATGAGGTGCAGCGGGCTGCCGACGAAGATGGCCTTGAGCACCAGCTGGTTCCAGGCCTCGTCGGCCAGCTGCTCGGCGGCATAGGGGTTGCGCTGGGCGACCGCCTCGAACACCACCCGCATGTTCGAGCGCACGCCTTCGGCGGCGCGGGCGCGGTGGCGCGGTGGGTCGGGGTAGAGCGGCAGGCCGCGGTAGAAGGCCACCAGCTCGTCGATATCGGCGGTGGCGCAGAGCTGGTCCAGGCGGCGCACGAAGCTGTCGCTGTCCGCCCCGGTGGCCAGTAGCAGGCGGATGCGGGCCGCCTGGTCGATGGTCCAGTGGGCCGGGTCCCAACCCGGGCGCAGGCGATCGGCCAGCGCCAGCGCCGCCGGCTCCAGCGCCAGCGGCGCCTTGCCCAGCTTGCGCGAGACCAGGCTGATGCAGCGGTACAGGTGGCGGTCGACGCTGCCCGCGTCCGGGCCGGCCAGGCTGGCCACGTTGTCGCGCAGCCAATGCGCTGCTGGCGCGGCCAGGCGCTGGTCCAGCCACTGCTGCAGGGCCAGCTCGGGGGTCGTGGCGGCGGTCGGGATGTCGGTGGTGGCCATTTGCGGCGCCGTCCCTCAGGCCCGTGGTGGAAAAAGGTGGTCCAGCAGCAGCTGCTTGACCGCCGCAGCAGGCACCGGACCGTCGGGCAGCAGCTCGGGTGCCGTCGTGATGAACAGCGGCCCGTGCTCGGGCTGGTCGGTGGGCCGGCCATGCGAGCCCCGCACCACGCTGGCGTCGAGCCCGATGACGTCCATCAGGTAGCGCATGCCGAGCAACTTGCGCGCCAGGCGCAGCGCCACCGCCAGCTTGGGGAAGGTGAAGCGCTTGTCGATCAGCAACTCGGCCGGGTCGTAGCCGGGCTTGCGGTGGATCTCGACGGTGCGCGCGAAGTCGGGCGCCTTGGCATCGTCCAGGAAGTGGTAGTAGGTGAACCAGCTGTCCGGCTTGGCCACCACCACCAGTTCCCCCGAGCGTGGGTGGTCGAGGCCGGCGTCACGCTTGCCCTGCTCGTCCAGCACCGCCTCCACGCCGGGCAGCGCGGCCAGCCGGGCCGCCACCTCGGGCAGCAGTTCGGGCCGAGCCACGTAGACATGGGCCAGCTGGTGGTCGGCCACGGCAAAGGCGTCGGAGGCGCCGGCGTCCAGCTGCTCCAGGCCACGCTCCAGCCGCACCCGCAGCCAGCCGGCCTCGCGCAGTGCGCGGTTGATGTGCACCGGACGCGATACCTCGGTGATGCCGTATTCGGACAGCACCACCACCTGCGCGCCCATCTGGCGCGCCTTGGCGATCAGCGGTGCACACAGCGCATCCACCGCCGCCACCTGCGCCGGGATGGCGGGGTGGTTGGGGCCGAAGCGCTGCAGGTCGTAGTCCAGGTGTGGCAGGTAGACCAGGGTCAGCGTCGGGCTGTGCTGCTCCAGCACGTGCAGCGCACTGCGGGCGATCCAGTCGCTGGAGCTGATGTCGGCCCCCGGGCCCCAGAAACGGAACAGCGGGAACTCGCCCAGCTTGGTCTGCAATGCGTCGCGCAGCCCGGCCGGGTAGGTGTGGATGTCCGGCAGCTTGCGGCCATCGGCCAGGTACATCGGCCGCGGCGTGATCGCGAAGTCGACCTTGGCGTACATGTTGTACCACCAGAACAACTTGGCGCAGGTGAAGGTGGGGTCGATGCGCTTGGCTGCCTCCCAGACTTTCTCGCCGGCCACCAGCCGGTTCGACTGGCGCCACAGCCAGATCTCGGACAGGTCACGGAAGTACCAGCCATTGGCCACGATGCCGTGGTCGCGTGGTGCCAGGCCGGTGAGCATGGTGGACTGCACCGTGGTGGTCACGGCGGGCAGTACCGTCGTCAGCGGCCGCATGCCGCCGGCCTGCGCCAGCGCCTGCAGATGGGGAGCATGCTTGAGCAGACCGGGCGTGAGCCCGACGACGTTGAGAACGATGGTTGGCGTCACAGCATTGCCCGTTGTTTGCGGGACCGATGTCCCCGCGCCCGCCCCCATTGCGCTCGGATTCGAAGTCCCGTCGTCACACCTCGCGTGGCCTTTCGGATGGATGGGCTCTGCCCAGCAACAACGGCCGGTGGGCGAAGCTCTTGCACTTGAGTGTAGCGGGGCTGTCCGGGCAAAGGCATGCCCCGGCTCGGGGGGCGTGACAGTCCTCACGGCAGCCCGGTTCCAACAGGGGCCTGACCCCGATCGACCCGCCCCGTGTGGGGGTTCCGCACCACCCGCCGGCTTGACGGACCCGGGCACCGGCCCTAGCCTTTGTGCATGCCCAACCCCTCTGTTTTCGACGCCACCGCGCCGCGCCGGCCGGTGCGCTCGCTGGACATCGCCGCCGCCGACCTGCCGCAAGCCGCCCAGGCCATCGATGAGCTCTACTCGGGCGCCCTGGACGTGATCGTCGTGCGCGGCGCCTTCGACGCCGCCACCCTGGCCGCTGCCGGCCGGGCGCTGGACGCGGCGGCGGCCACGCCGGGCTGGTCCCGCCCCAACGAGAAGATGCCGGTCGAGGACCTGCAACTGCTGGGCACCGACAACCCGGCCACGCCGACCTACCAGGCGCCACGCGGGGCCACGCTGGAGGCCTACCTGGCCAGTGCCGACCAGCACCGGCAGGACACGGCGGCGGTCTTCGCCCCGGGCTTCGATGCCCACCACGAGATCCAGGCGCTGCTGGGCCGCCTGGGTGCCGGGCGGCCGGTGGCGGTGCCCGAGGCCGCCGACGGCCGGCCCTATGTGCCGTTCACGATCCGCCGCCTGGTCGACGGCCGGCAGATCGGCGTGCACCACGACTACCACTACGGGCTCGACCTGTACCGGGAGCTGGCGCCGCAGGTCGACACCCGCACCTTGATCAGCTATGTGGCCACCCTGCGGGCGCCGGAGGTGGGCGGTGAGCTGTTCGTCTACGGCGCCACCTCCGATGCCGGCGACCTGCCCCGGCTGGCCAATGGTTTCGCCTACGATCTGGCCGCCATCGAGGCGCGTTACGACTGCGCGCGCTTCGTGATGGCCCCCGGGGACCTGTTCCTGTTGGCGTCCGGCCGGCTGTTGCACCGGGTCGGTCGCATCGCCGGGCCGCAGGCCCGGATCACGATGGGCGGCTTCCTGGCGTTGAGCCAGGCGGGCGAGCGCGTGCTGTTCTGGTCATGAGCGCGCCCGCACCGGCCCGGCCGCGCCCCACGGCCTGGCGCCTGCTGCTGCGCTGGGGCCTGTTCAGCCTGCTGCTGCTGGGCTTCATCCTGCTGCCCTTCTTCCTGCTGGAAGACCAGATGAACGCGGTGGTGCAGGGCACGCTGCAGTCCGACCGGTCGCTGCTGATCATCACGCTGGCGGTGATCTTCTTCCTGCTGGCGGACATCGCGCTGCCGATCCCGTCCAGCTTCGTGCTTGCCACCACCGGTTTTCTGCTGGGGGCGGGCTGGGGCACGCTGGTGTGCTTCGTCGGCCTGAGCTGCGCGTCGGTGGCGGGTTATGCGCTGGGCCGCTGGGCCGGCGAGCCGCTGGCCGAGCGCATCGTCGGCCGTGCCGAACTGGACCGTTTCGGCGCGCTGTCGCAGCGTTACGGCGACGCCGTGCTGGTCGCCTTCCGGGCCATGCCGGTGCTGGCCGAAGCCACCACCCTGCTGGCCGGCACCACGCGCATGGCGCTGCCGCGTTTCCTGCTGCTGGTGTCGATCGGCAACGGTGTCGTCGCGGCGCTGTACGCCTGCCTGGGGGCCTGGTCGGCCAGCCAGGCGTCGTTCCTGATCGTCTCGCTGGCGGCGATGCTGCTGCCGGTGCTGATCGTGCTGGTTGTGCAGCGCGCGACCCGCCCGCGCGCGGCCAGCTCGGCGCTGCCCTGAGCGTCGGGCCAACGTGGTGCGGGCCGCGTCATGCGCGGCGCGGCCCGCGCCGCAGCACCGCGCGCCAAGTGGCCTGGAGGCGTGCCCGCAGGCGGCTGCCGTCCAGCGCGCTGCGGTCGACCAGGATGCCCGAAAGACTCAGCAGCAGGGCCAGGCCGACCAGCCAGCGGTCGACCGGGCGCTGGCCGACCGGGCCGTCATGCCGCGGCACCAGGGCGCCGGGCTGCCAGGGGCCGATGAGCCCGGCCGCCTGCCAGCGCGCCAGCGCCGGGCTGACGCCCCAGGTGGCGCCCTCGGCCGGCTGGCGGCGCAGGTGCAGCTGCCGTTGCGTGCCCAGCGGCGTACTGAGCACGAAGGTGTAGAGGCCGGGGCCGGCGTCGGGCAGGGTCGCCCGCAACCGGCCCGGGGCCACGGCTTCGGTGGCCACGGCTTGTTCCGCTGCCTTGGGCGTGTTGACGGTCAGGCGCACGCTGCCGGGGTCCACCCGGCCCCAGCCAGCCCCAGCCGGCCCCTGGCCGAGGACATCGAGGTCGACCTGCAGCCCCTCGGCGAGGTCCGAGACGCGCAGCCCCAGCGCCCCACCCGGGGGGGTACCTCCCAGCCAGTCGGCCAGGCCACCGGCCAGCCGTGGCCATTGGGGTGACTGCAGCCAGGCCGGGGTGCCGGGCCCCAGCCCGCTGGTGATGGCCATCACCCGGCCCTGGCCGCTGGTCTGGAAGGCCAGCAGCGGGTCACCCCGCGCGCTGCGCAGGGCCACCACGGCCTGTGGCCGGGGCCGGGTGGTGGCATAGGCGGCGACGGGCGGCCAGGGCGCCAGCGTGCCGGGCGCGAAGGGCAGGGGCTGCGGCTGCTCGGTGGCGAAGCGGCCACGCTCCAGCCGGGCCCGGCGGCGCTCCAGCCCGCTGCGCATCAGCTTCGGCAGTTCGGCGGCCTGGTCCACCTGCAGCACCGTGGCGTCGTCGCTGCCGAACAGGTTTTGCAGGGCGCGCAGGTCGGCGTCCGGGCCGACGGCCAGGGCCAGGGTCTCGATGTGCGCGCCCGCCAGCCGCGCCCGCAGCCCGGCCAGCGGCGCCTCGTCGACAAAGCCGTCGGTGACGACGATCAGCAGGCGCCGGCCGGTGCCGGCACGTTCGAGCTCGCCGATGGCGGCGTCCAGCGCCGGGGCCAGCCGGGTGCCGCCACCCGGGCTGGCCGGCCAGCCGCGTGCCAGGGCCGCCACGCCCGCCGGCGCCGGGCCCAGCGGCAGCAGCAGCCGGGGTGCCACGTCGAACACCAGCAGGCCCAGCGCATCACGCTCGCCCAGGCCACGCGCGGTTTCCAGCACGGCGCGCTGTGCCAGCTGGAAGCGGTCGACGCCGCCGCTGCCCTGGCCCATGCTGCCCGACTTGTCCACCGCAAACACGATGCTGGCCGCCGGGTCCAGCGCGGCCGGCTCCGACAACACCGGCAGCACCGATTCCAGCGCCGACTCGCGGTAGCCGCCGCGGGCGAAGGAGCGTTCGCCACCCAGCACCAGCAGCCCGAGGCCACGCTGGCGCACCGCCGCCTCCAGCGCCTGCCAGAAGCGTGGGCTGGCGTCGGCGATGGCCACGTCCTCCAGCACCACCGCGCGGTAGGCGTCCAGGCCCTCGGCCTGGGCGTCGAGCCGGGCGGCGGGCACCACGGTCAGCGGCCAGCCGCCGGCCAGCAGGCTGTGCGCCAGCGCCCCGGTGGCGCCCTGCGCATACAGGATGGCCGAGCGCGGCGCCACGTCGACCACCGCGGCGTCCGGCAAGCTGTCCAGCACCTCGCCCGAGGCCGGGTCCACCAGCGCCAGATCCACCCGCAGGGCGCCAGGATGCCGGGCTTCGGACAGCAGCGTGGTCGGCGTGGCCACCCGCGCCTCGCCGCTCAGTGCCAGGGCATCGCCCGAGGCGCTGTGCACGCTGGCCTGCAGGCGCAGCGGCCGCGGGTCCGGCGCGCCGGCCAACTGCACGGTGATGGGGATGCGCTGGCCCACCGTCACGCGGTCGGGCACCAGCACCGCCCCCAGCCGGACCGGCGGCGGCGGCCGGCCGACGGCCAGCCACTGCAGCGGCAGCCCGGCCTCATGCAGGGCGCGCAGGGCGCGTTCGGCCTGACCGGCGGTCTCCTGGCCGTCCGAGATGACCACCACACCGGACAGCCCGGCCTGGGCATGGCTGGCCAGCGCCACGTTCAGCGCGGCCTCGATGTGGGTGGCCGCGGGGCCCAGCGCAGCCGCCGCAGCCGGCCCATCGGGATCGGGCCGGGATGGCCCGCTGACCGTGACCGCCGCGGCGGGCCGGCCGGCGAACGCGATGACCTGCACGGCCGCGCCGGTGGCCTGGGTGGCTTTCAGCACATCGGCCAGCGCCCTGTCGCTGGCATCGCGCGGCACGCTCTGGGAGCGGTCGACCAGCACCAGCACCCGGGGCTGGAGGCGGCGGTCCAGCCAGCTGCCGCCCAGCAAGGCCAGGGCCAGCACCAGCAGTGCGGCCAGTTGCAGCCCCCCTGCCAGCAGGGTCCGTCGGGTCCCGGTGTGCCGGTGGTCCATGCGCCGCTCAGACCGCCAGGCGCCGCCACTGGCGGGCCAGGGCGGCGATTTCCCACAGCAGCACCACCGCGGCGGCCAGCAGCAGCAGGTTGGTGGCGTCGTAGTGCCGCCGGGCCCGGGCCACCGGGGCGGCAGGGGCTGCCGCCGGTGGGGGCGGCAGGGGGCGGACCCGGGCAGCGCTGGGGCCGCGGTCGGTGACCACGACCGGGTCGAGCAGGGGGGCACCGAGCAGGCGCTCGACCAGCGTGTTCAGCAGCAGCGGCACCGCCGGCCCACCCGCGCCGGCCATGGCGCCGAAGTCCAGCGAGGTCTCGATCAGCCGGTTTGGGCCGGATGGGCTGGCGCGGCCGACGATCAGCGGCAGGTCGCCCGCGGCCAGCAGCACCTGGTCGGTGGCGGCGGCCTGCAGCCGTGCCGAGAACTGCACCGTATCGGCATCCAAACGCAGGCGGTCGGCTTCGGCCACGGCAGACGACCAGCGCAGCGGGCCGGCGGGCCGTGCCGGCAGCCGGTCGGCCAGCACGCGCAGCGTGGCCGGGGCGGGGGCTGCGGCGCCGCTGCCGCAGTCCAGCCGCAGATCCAGGTCCCCGCTGCCGGCGGGCACGGCACGCAGGGCCGGGTGGGTGGCCACGGCGGCCTGCAACGCCGCCGCGCAGCGGGCATCGATGGCCACCCGGCGCTGGCGCAGAGGCGCCAGGTCCAGCACGATCTCGTCGTCCTCGGCCAGGGCATCACCCGGCAGCAGCCTGGCGTGGACCCGGGCCACCGCCGGGATCGGCAGCAGCACCTCGGCCGCGCTGCCGGCAGCCAGGGTCTGGCGGGACCGGGCCAGCTCGCCGTGATCGCCGATCACGAGCACGGTGCGTGTCTCGGCGCTGTCGCCGCCGTTGTTCAGCCTGAGCTGCAGCTCGAACCGGTCCCGGTCGTCCGGGTGCCGGCGCACGGACAGGCGTTGCAGGCCGACGTTGCGGTGCTCGCTGCCGACCTGGATCAGGCGGTCCGGCGTGCGCCGGCCGGGCCAGTCGAACACCCCGGCATCGGCGCCGTCGGTGAGCAGCCAGTGGGCACGGTCGCCGCGCAGCAAGGCCGCCGGCGGGGCGGCCGGCTCGCGCCGGCCGGCACCGGCCAGCAGCGTGTTGCGGGTGGTGTCGTCCAGGCTGTCGGCGCCCGGGCCGCCCAGCCGGTGCCAGGGGTCGCCCAGGGTTCGCACCTCGACCTCGGCCCGGTCCACCCCGGCCAGCAGGGCACGTGCCTGGGCCAGCCCCAGGCTCAGCCGGGTGCCTTGCGCCTCGTGGGTCAGCATGCTGATCGAGTCGTCGACCCACAGCGTGACCGGCGTGTGTTGCTGCGGCCACTGCGGCCCGGCCAGGGCGACCAGCAGCAGGGCGGCCAGCAGCGCGCGGCGTCGCCAGGCCGGATCGGGGGGCTGGCGCTGGCCGGCAGCGGGCGGCGCGGCCGCCGAGCCCTGCCACAGCGCGAGGAACGCCACCGGCAGCACACGCCGGTGGCGGCCGCCGCGGTGCAGCCAGCGGATCAGTGGCAGGCCCAGCAGGCCCAGCAGCCACAGCGGCGTGACCATGCTCAACCCGGGTTCCGTGCGTGGACCAGGTGGCCCAGCAGGGCGTGCTGCCAGGGCTGCACGCCGTCCCAGTCGCTGAAGACCATGCCGCTGCGGGTGCAGAAGCTGCGCAGCCGGTGGGTCATCGTGGCGCGCTCTGCGGCGGCCCGTGCCCGGGCGCCGTCGCTCGCGTGCCAGGGCAGGCGTGCACCGGTTTCCACGTCGACCAGGTCGACGTCGCCCACCGCGCCGAGGTCGGTATCGGCCGCGTCGCTGAGCTGCAGGGCATGCAGCACCGTGCAGCGCTGGCGCAGGGCCAGCAGGTCGCGGCGCATCTCGTCGTCGGCCAGGAAATCGCTGAGCACGAAGACCGACGCCGCGCCGCGCAAGTGGTTGGCGCAGGCGGCCAGGTCGGACGCCTCGCCGGCCGGCGCCGGCCGCAGCGCGCCCAGCCGCCGGGCGATGGCCGCGTACTGGTGCTGGCCGCGGCCACGTGGGCACTCGGCCAGCACCCGCGTGCCATAGGCCAGCAGGCCGACCCGGTGGCCGAGCTGCAGCAGGGCAAAGGCCAGCGCAGCCGCCAGCGTGACGGCCCGCTGCCACTTGGGCGCCGGGCCCGGCAGTGCCATCGACGAACTGGCGTCCAGCAGCAGCGTCCAGTCGCCGGCCGATTCGGCCTCGAAGCGGCGCAGCACCGGCTTCAGCCGCCGTGCGGTCTGGCGCCAGTCGATGTGGCGCACCTCGTCGCCGGGTTGGTAGTCGCGGTGGTCCAGGTGCTGCAGGCCGACACCCACCTGGCGCGCCACGGCGCGGGCGCCCGGGGCGCGGGCCTGGCGCTCGACCAGCAGGTGCGCGGCCATGTGCGCAAAGCGCTGCAGCTCGGGTTCGCCGGGCAGCGCCGTGCGGGTCAATGCGGCTGCCGCCATGCGGCGATCACCGCGCCGAGCAGGGTGTCCGTGTCCAGACCGTCGAGTTCACTCTCCAGGCGCAGCAGGATGCGGTGGCGCAGCACCGGCAGGGCCACCGCCGCCAGATCGTCCACATCCACATGCGGCCGGCCGGCCATCAGCGCGCGCACCCGTGCGGCGCGGATCAGCGCCTGCAGGGCCCGCGGGCTGGCGCCATAGCGGATATGGCGGCGGTGGTCGGCGCCCTTGGCTGATGCGGCGCCGGCGGGCTCGGGCTGGGTGGCCATGACCAGGTCCACCGCCGCGGCCTTGCAGCGCTCGCCCAGCAGCACCGTGCGGCACAGGGCGCCGATGCGCAGCACGTCGGCCGGCCCGGCGATGGCCTGCAGCGTGTCGGACGGCTCGCTGTCGAGCGACACGTCGAGCATGGCCCGCAGCGCGCTGCGGTCGGGGAAGGGCATCGTCAGCTTGAACATGAAGCGGTCCAGCTGGGCCTCGGGCAGCGGGTAGGTGCCCTCGAGCTCGATCGGGTTCTGCGTCGCCAGCACGCAGAACGGGCTGGGCAGGCGGTGTCTGATGCCGGCCTGCGTGACCTGCCGCTCCTGCATGGCCTCCAGCAGGGCCGCCTGGGTGCGTGGGGTGGCGCGGTTGATCTCGTCGACCAGCACCAGCTGCGCAAAGACCGGGCCCGGCCGGAACTCGAAGCTGGACCCACCACCCGGCGCCGTGACATAGACCTCGGCGCCGGTGACGTCGGCCGGCATCAGGTCGGGCGTGCACTGCACCCGGGCCGCCTGCAAGCCCAGTGCCGCGGCCAGGGCCTTGGCCAGGTGGGTCTTGCCCAGCCCGGGCAGGCCCTCGATCAGCACATGGCCGCCGCCGAACACGGCGGTGATCAGGTGGCCGACCAGTTCGCCCTGGCCGACGATCACGCGGCCCAGCAGACCGTGCAAGGCCTGCAGCTGGTGGTGGGCGTCGGCATAGGCCTGGTCCGACGCGGGTGGGGTGCTCAGCGGCGACCCGGGTTGGCCTTCATCCATGCTTGTACATAGGTCGATTCGGTGGGGCTCAGCCCCGGGTTGGCCAGAGCGGTGGGCGGGGTGGCCGCGGGTGGCGGCAACTGGGCCGGTGCTGCTGCCGCGGCCGGGTTCAACAGCGCATTGTCGTGTTCGGCCGCCCGGCCCAGATCGGCCCGTTGTGCCGCCGCGGTGGGCAGGCTGCGGGCCACCCACCGGGGCGGCGGCATCGTACCGTGCAGGGCTTGCGACACCGCAGCACCGCTGCGTGGGTCACGGCTGTCGCCGGCCTCGCGGCCACCCCCGGTGCCGGCCGTGGCCCCGGCGCCGGCCTGGGGCGGGCTGTCGACCGGTACTGCCGGGCCGGCGCTGGCGTCGGCGGGCCGCAGCGCCGTGGCCGAGGCCGCCGCTGGCGCTGGCGCCGCGGCGCTGGCCTGGTCCTCGGCCGGGTCGGTAGCGCCGGCGGCGGCCCGCCCGCCGTCACGTCGCTCGGCGGGTGGCCGGGCAGGGGGCGTGGCCTGCAGGGCCTGCGCCACCTGATCGGCCAGCGTGGCGGGCTCCAGCGCCTGGGCCACCGCAGCGGTGGTGTCGGGCGCGCTGGCCGCCGCGGCGGCACCGGCCGCCACGGCCGTGGCCGGCGCCGGGTCCATTTGGTTCAGGATGAAGGCGGCCAGGCTGCCGCACACCATCAGGGCCAGCAGCGGCCGGGCCAGTTGCAGCGGCAGGGCTTGCCCGGCGAGCCGGGCCTGGGCCGCAGGCACCTGCTGCGTGGCCCAGCGTTCAAGCCGGTGCCGGGCCCGCAGGTCGGTGCCGGTGGCCGGGCCATGCTGCAGGTCCAGCAAAGTGCTGAAGGCGGACGCGCCACCCAGATGGCGGTCGGCCCACAGCGCGCAGGCGGCATCGGCGGGCCGGCGCCAGGCGGCGCGGGCCAGCAGCAGCGCAGGCCCGACCAGCGCCAGCGCCAGCGCGCCGGCCGGCACCGGGTGCACCACCAGATGCACGGCCGACGCCAGCGCCACCAGCGCGGCCGACGCCCACAGCGCCTGCCGCAGCGCCAGCAGGCCCTGGCTGCGCCACAGCCGGCGCCGCACCGCGGCCATCAGCGTCTGCACGGTCGGGTCTGCCATGGCTGCGCCGCCGGTTCAGGCCAGGGCCGGTGCCCACAGGCCGCGGCCGAACCACAGCGCCGCCACCAGCAGGGTGCCCAGCGCGGTGGCCAGCAGTTCAGCGGTGGCCGGCCGCACGGCCCGGCGCAAGCCGGCACCGACCAGCGCCAGGGCCGCCGCGCCGGCCAGCAGCCCGGCTTCGGCCAGCAGCCAGGGTGCCATGGCGGCGGTACTGGCCGACCAGGCCAGCACCACCACCGGCCAGGCCGGGGCAAGCAGGCCCAGGCCGGCCAGGCTGCCGACGCGCCCGCCGAACACGGCGCCCAGGCGCAGGCCCAGCACGGCCAGCACCATGCCGCGCGCCAGCGCCAGGGCCTGCAAGGCGTGCGCGGCATGGCGGCTGGCGTCCGAGCCCCGGTCGAGGGCGATGCGGCTGCTGCCCAGCCACCACAGCGCCACGGCCGCAGCCAGCAGCAGGCCGGCCACCGCGGCCAGGCGCAGGGCGTGTCGGGCCGGCAGGGATGCGCTCATGGTGTGGGAACGCTGACCAGCAGCCAGCCCCGCGATTCAACCGGCGCACCGGCCACGCCCGCCAGGTCGAGGGGCCACAGTGCGGCCAGGCCTTCGCCCTGGGTCCGGGTCAGCGCCCGGCGCAGCACGGCGTCACGCCGCGGCGTGGCCGGTGCCGGATGGACCACGGCACGGGCATCGGGGGCCAGGGCCGGCAGGTCACCGACCTGCGGGCCCTCCAGCCACTGGCCGGCGGGCCAGGCCTTGGCCCCGGTGTTGTGGACCTCGTGGCCGCCGTCGCCGAGGGGCGTGGCGGCGACCGTCCGCGCCACCGGGAAGCTGCCGGCATAACAGAGCGCCACCGGCTGGAACAGGCGTGTCTCGAAGGCCACGGAGCTGGCCTGGCCGCGGCCCGGGTCGAGGTCGAACTGCAGCGGCTGACCGGGTTCGCAGGGCTGGGCGAACGAGGCCAGCTGCGGTGCCAGCGCGGCGCGCGTGCGCTCACGCACGACGCCGGGGAACTGCTGCCAGGCCTGGTAGCGCGCCACCGGTGCGCCCGACTCGCCTTCACTCCACACCAGCAGCTGCGACGGTGGCCGCAGCGTGTGCAGCAGCGGCACGGCCGCCAGCGCCGCCAGCGCCGCCGCCAGCAACATCGGCCAGCCCGGCGCAAACACCAGCAGCAGGGTGGCCGCGGCAAAGTACAGCGCCAGCCCGGTGGCCACGCGGGACCAGACGCGCTGGTCCCGCGGTGCCAGCTCGCGCAGCGCCGCGGTGGGCAGGGCCGCGGGCAGGCTGCTGGCCAGCGACGCCCGCAGCTGGTCGCCGGCCTCGGCCGCCGAGCCGGCCTGCATCAGCGCGCGCCCGCCGCAGCCACCCGCACCCGCCAGCAGGCCACGCGTGCGGGCGTCGGCCTGGATCACCACGATGCGGCCACAGCCTGCGGCGTGGGCCAGCAGCGCGACGAGCTGGCGCCGGTCCAGGGCCGACAGGGTGGGCGCATCGAGCGCCAGCGCGTCGACGCTGGCATAGGCGGACGCGCTGCGCGGCAGGTCGTCGGCAGTCAGCGCGACGGTGTGGAAGCCCTCCAGCGCCAGCGGCGTGCCCGACGCCAGCGCCGAGCCCAGCAAGGGGGATTCGGACTGCGACAGCCGCAACTCGCGTTGCAGCACAGGCCCGTCCGGGGTGCCGACGCGCAAGGTCAGGGTCTCGGCCGAGGCGATCGGCAGTTGCAGCCGCGCCGTCCGGCCCGGCTGCAGGTCCAGGTCGGCGCGCACGCTCTGGCGGCCGGCCACCAGGTCAAGCGTGGCACGCGACGCGGTGTCGGCATCCAGGCGCACATCGATCTCGGTGGCCCGGCCCGGGCGGGTCCAACCCTGCCAGGCGGGGGCCACCGTCAGGTCGATGCGCGGCGGCGCGGCGGCCTGCGCCAAGCCACCCAGCGCCAGCACGAGCCCCGCCCCCAGCGTCGACAGCAGCCGGCGCAGCACCGGCTTACTTGAGCGCGTGCTCGAGCGCGATCACCGACCAGGCGGTGACGAGCTGCGGCCGGTCTTCCCACCAGGCGTTGGAGTCGGCGTTGGCCCAGCTGCCGTCGGCGGCCTGCAGGCCGAGCAGCTTCTGCGCCAGTTCGTTGCGCCAGTTGTGCTTCTGGCCCTTGCCGTCGGTGAAGACGTCCTCGCCATAGGCCAGCATGACCTTGGCGAAGGCGTTGTAGAAGTAGAACAGGCCGTGCTTCTTGCTGGTGCCCGGGTTGACGTCGAGGGTGTAGTTCGCCGTCATCCACTTGTAGGCGGCCTGCACCCGCGGGTCGGTCTTGTCGACACCGGCGAACAGCAGGCTCAACAGCCCGGCCGCGGTCATGCCACCGTAAGACGAGGTGCCGTTTTCGTATTCGGGCGGGTTCGAGCCGGGCCGGTAGGCAAAACCGCCGTCGTTGGCGGCCCACTTCTGGTCGTTGCTCTCGCTGCGGTTCTGCGTGCGGTTGACGAAGGTCAGCGCCTTCTGCCAGACCGGGTCCTTGGGGTCGGTGGCGGCCGCCTTCAGGCCTTCCAGCGTGACATACAGGTTGGACAGGTCGGGCCGTTCGCCGCCGCCGTAACCGATGCCGCCGTAGAAGGGGTGGTCCGGCTTGTAGCCCTCTTCCTCGTCGACCTGGTGCGTCGCCAGGAACTTGCGGCCGGCGGCCAGCACCGCGTCGTACTTGGGGTTCTTGGTGGCCGCCAGGGCGTTCAGGGCCACCGCGGTGTTGTAGGCCGTGCTCTGCAGCGTCGAGCTGATCGAGCCGTCGGGGCGGGCATTGGCCACCAGGAAGTCGACCTGGCGGGTGATGAAGGCGCCGTCGGCCTCACTGTACTTCTCGGGGCTCTCGAGGAAGGCGCGCAGGCACAGGGCCGTGATGCCGACCGACTTGAATACCGAGCCGTCAGGCGCCTGCTGGCCCCGCAGGTAGTGCAGGCCACCGGCAATCGCGCGCACGACGCGGCGCCGCAGTTGCGGGTCCATGCCCTCCGCGGCCCGTGCCGCCGGGATCGTGATCGCACCGCAGGCCAGCAGGGGCAGAACATGTCTTCTCTTCATCATCGAACGGGCTCCGTGGGGGAAGGGATGGGGACGGCATCGGCCGGTCGGCGTCGGCGTGCCAGGCCGGCCAGCGCCAGCATCAGCGTCAACAGGACCGCGGCATAGGCCATGCCGATGTCGGCCAGGCCAGGGTAGGCCACCGGCAAGGCGGCAAGGTTCGAATGTTCGTAAAACCACTGGTTGCGCAGCAGATCGTTGTCGCTGGCAACGGCCAGATGGGTGAGCGGGCTCAGGCCGACCACCAGGTCGTTGATGCCCGCATGGTCTACGCTGAGCAGTTCAGCCGCGGGGCCCAGCCACAGCGGCAGCGCGCCCAGCAACACCAGGGCCAGGCTGGCCGCCAAGCCCGCCAGGGCGCGGGCACCGTCGTGCGCGTGGGCCGGGTGGCCGGCCGAGGGCCGCCAAAGCGCCTGCAGGCCGGCCGCCAGCGCATGGCCCAGCAGCAGCAGGGGCAGCAGCATCAGGCAGGCGCCCAGGGCGGGTCGCAACGCCGGCATCGGCTGGCCCCGGCCCAACACCAGCAGCAGGGCCAGGGCCAAGCCGGCCGCGGCCAGCGACCAGCCGCCCACGCGCCAGGCCGTGCGCGCCGGCGTGTCAGCGCTGCCGGGCCAGAACAAGGGCGCCAGCACGCCCACCACGGCGGTGACCGCCACACACCGCAGGGACGACGCCGTGTCGGTCGTCGTGATTCCCAGTGCCAGCAGCATCAGCCCGGCCGCCAGCGACAGCAGCATCCAGCGCATGGCGATCACTTGGCTGCGGCCACCGCTTCAACGGTCAGGTCGATGGCCGAGCCGACCGGCGGCAGCATGGCATGGCCGCGGATCGAGCCATAGGCGCCAACGCCGAGTGGCACCGCCGACTCGATGATGCTGTTGGCGTCCCGGATGAAGCTGATCAGCGTGCCGGTGTCATCGGCGGCGAAGCGGCCGATGTCTTCGGAGACGGGCGCGCCGGTGTAGACCCATTCCACCGATTCCGGTTTGACCTCGGCCTCGGGGTTGAGCAAGGCGACGGCGGCCGGTACCTGACGCCGCTTGCCACCGTCCACCCAGGCGAGGGAGAGCTTCAGTCGCTGGCCTGCCAGCGGGTTGGGCGAATGCTGGCGCCAATTGGCCTGCCGGGCGTCACGTTCGAGACCGATCAGGATGCAGGCCAGGTTGAACTCGCTGCCGAAGGTGTCGAGCTCCAGCAGGGTCTCGTAGGCCTTCATGCCGCCGGGGGTGGTGGCAAGGTATTCGAGCGGCTTGCCCAGCACGTTCACCCGGCCGGGCACCGTGAAGCTGCGCGCCGGCTTGTCGACGACGATGCGGCCGATCTGGTAGCGGTCCTGGCCCAGCGGCTTCATCTCGCCCAGCTGGCGCGCCGGCGCCGCGGCATCCGCCGCCACGCTGCACAGCGCCGCGGCCCAGCCTGCGGCGGCCACCAGGGCGCCACGCCGCTTCACGGTTTGGTTCCGATCACGAGGCGGTGCGGCATCGGCGGCGGCAGCTGCAGCCGGTGCATGTCACGGAAGCCGCAGTCGGCCATCCAGCGCATCACGTCCGAGTCGGCATGCACACCCCCATCGGGCGCGGTCAGCATCATGTTGAGCCCAAACATCGCGGCAAAGGTGGGTTGGGCGCCGCCTTCGTCGGTGAATACGTCGCTGACGATGAGTACACCGCCGGCGTCCAGGCAGGCCGATGCCCGCTCGATCAGCGCACGGCAGGCCTGCTCGGATTCGCGGTGGAACATGCCGGACATCAGCACGACGTCCTTGCCCGAGCCGAAGTCGGCATGGTGGTAGTCCCCGTCACGCAGGGTCACGCGGTCGCTGGCGCCGGCTGCGGCGACCAGCTCACGCGCCACGGCCGCGACGCCCGGCAGTTCGAGCACTTCGGAGCGCAGGCCAGGGAAGCGTTCCGTCAGCAGCACCGAGTAGGTGCCCGGACCACCGCCGACGTCGAGCATGGCCTTGCGGCCGCTCAGGTCGATGATGCCGACCAATGCGCGTGCAATGCCCAAGGCGCGCTCGTGCATGGCCACCACGAAGCCCCGGGTGCGCGCCGGATCGTCGCCCAGGTAGGTTTCGGCAGGCAGGGCCGGCTTGCCGGACCGCAGCGCGCCTTCCAACTCGCCCCAGGCGCCGTACAGCTGGTCGCTGTAGCGGATGACATTGCCCATGAAGGCCGGGCTGCGAGAGACCAGGAACACCGCGGCAACCGGCTCGTTCTCGAAGCGCCCCGATTTTTCGGTCAGGAACCCCAGGCCGACGCAGGCACGCAGGAACAGGGCGGTGCTGCGTGGGTCGAGTTGCAGCCCGGCCGCCACCTCGTCGGCCGACTTGCCACCCTCCACCAGGAAGTCGAACAGGCGCAGCCTGTTCGCGGTGAGCAGGGTCTGGCTTTCCCAGTACGCGGTGCTCAATCGGACAATGGGTGAGGGATCCGGGCCCATGGCGCCTTTCGTGTTTGCGGGGTTGCTCATGCGGTCACTGCCTCGGCTGCTGCGCGGTCCATGTCGCACTCCAGCTGCATGTAGGCGCAGCGGTGGCACATGAAGCCTTCCGACACCACCAGGCCGTGGCGCTGGCGTATGGCGTGGTAGCCCGAGTTCAAGGTCTCGAAATAACTGCGGATGCGGGCGTGGAAGTCAGAGCGCTGGCGCCCGCCCACCGGCCAGACCAGGGAGTAGATCGGGATGATGCCGCGGCTGCAGAGGTCTTCAGCGCCTTCGAGCGCCAGGCGGGCGGCGTCCTCCCACTCCAGCCCATGCTCGGGCTCCAGCTCGATGCCGGCCACCATGGCCGAGTACACATTGCCGCGGCCCCACAGGCCCACCGCGGTCTCCAATGCCGCGATCCAGCGTGCGTAACCCACATAGCGGTGCTTGCCGGGGCAGATCTTCGCAAACAGCGGCTCGGACCACATCTCCAGGTTGAAGCAGACATGCTGCACCAGTTGTTCGGCATGGAACTGCGCAATCAGGTCATCGGGAATCGCACCCGACCCCAGGGTCACCGGGATGCGGCGGGTATTGACCTGCTTGACATAGCGCGCCAGCTGCAGGAAGCGCTCGCCTTCCTTGCGCGCGTCGGTCAGGGAGCCGCCGACGAGGTAGATGTGGCGGATCTCGGTCTGGTCGATCACCGCATTCAGCGCTTCGCACATGCGGTCGAGCGTGGGCGGCGGGATCTCGACCAGGCCGGTCTTCTGGCCGAGGTGCACGGTGCGTTCGTCGGGGGCGCCATAGGCGCAGAAGCCGCAGCGCATCGACACGCCGTCGTGCTTGTGCAGAAAGTACTCGCAGCCCGGCGCCACGTTGATCACCAGCATGTCGCCATGCGTGGTCACGCCGGCCTGTGCGAAGGGCAGGCCATCGCTGGTCTTCTGCGTCAGCCAGGGGCGCAGCGGCTCGAACTCGATCGGCAGGCTGCGCCCATCGCGGTCGTCGATCAGCACATAACCCTGGTCCAGACGGCCCTCCACATGCCAGGGCGAATCGCCGTTACCGAGGATGCGGATCTCGGTGCCGTCCGCTGTGTTGATGAGGTAGGGGATGGTGGCGATGCCCCGGCCCGTCGGATCGTGCTCACCCTCCTTGAAGCGGTAGGGGTAGTAGTTGGGCATCGAGTGGCTCGCCGCCTGGCCGAGCGCAGCCGTGTAGCGGATGCCCTCGCACATCACCTGCACCTTCAGGGCCGGCGAGCCGGTGAGCTTGATCATGTTGTCAATTCCTTTCCCTGCGCCGGCACCTCGGGCCAGCCACGCTGCCCCCGCCCGTAGGCTGGCCGGCTTGATGCTGCGATCATGCCATGCTGATTTGGCTGCGTTGTGTGCATAGTTCCTGCTAACGGGCCGGATTCACCCGAGGAGCGGTCGTGGTGGCTCGCGTTGCGTGGCCGCCTGCTGCGTCCGGTCAAGTCAGGTCGGTTCAGATGGCCTATGCTGCCGGCGGACGCTTGCCGTGCGTCCCCTGCACATCGACAAGAAAGGTCTGAAGCCATGCTGTTCCTGCTGACCAACCGCACCCGAGCCGGCCTGACCGGCGAACAGTTCAGCGAGCTGGCCGCGCTGGCCAAGGCGTTCTACGCGTCGATCCCTGCGGATGTGAAGATCCGCGGTGAGTGGGCGGCTGTAGACCAGTCGCACAACTATTCGCTGATCGAGGCACCGGATCTCGACACCGTGCGCCGCATCCAGGCGCCGTTCGAACGTTTCACCGAGTCGGTGATCGTGCCAGTGACCACCATCTCAGGATGGACCGCATCCTGACCGGCGGGCGTTTGCCGGCGCGGCCCGGATGGCCTGTGGCGTCACGGTGCCGGTCTCACGAACTGCGGTAACCCATGAAAAAGGGCCGGCGCAGTGCCGACCCTTTCAGGGGGACGCAGGCCCCGATCAGGCCGCGCGCTGACGGCGGCGGGTACGGCTGGCGACACCAGCCGCCAGCAGCGCCACACCGGCCAAGCCGAAGCTGGCGGGTTCGGGCACATTGCCGCCCTGGTCACAGGTGCCCGTGCCCACGGCCACGCAAGCACCGCGGATCACCACATCCAGGCTCGCGAAGTTCAGGCCGACGAAGTTGCGCTGGAAGTCGACGTCCGGGCCGTAGGTCAGGTTGGTCACACCGTTGGCGGACGCCGTGAAGACATAGCTCAGGAAATCGAAGCTGTTGTCCTGCAGGGCAGCCAGCGACGCATCGTCCAGCAACGACCCGGCGATCACGCCGGTGTCGCCGGCGTTGAAGGTGGTGTCGAAGTACGCGTCGGGTGCGCCGAACTGTGCAGCGAAGAAGCCTGCGCCGGTGCCGTTCAGGATGCCGCCGTTGAACAGCAGGTTCAGATCCATCGCCGACAGTACTTCGTCACCCAACCCGCTGATCGAGGCCGTGACGGTGACACTGTCGCCAATGTTCACGTGCTGCGACGAGGGGGACAGCGCAACGACGATGGCTGCCGATGCCGGTGCCGCGCAGAGGAACGCGCCCATCGCGAGCCCCAGAGAAGCAATCATTTTCTTCATGGTGAACCTTTCAGTGATACCGGAATGCTGGATCCATCAGTCATCAAGGGGCGCACGCGGGCTTGGTGCACTGCAGCGTGCACTGGCGCACGTCGTTGATGGTGATTTTGCCGTCGCTGTTGGCATCGCGTACATCGTTCAAACCGGGGGCCGTGCCGATGGCGGCGCGGATCAGGCTGATGTCGCTGCTGTCCACCTTGCCGTCGCCATTGACGTCGCAGCGCTGGATCACCACACCCGTGGCACGCTGGAGCACCAGCAGCGCGTAGGCGTTGTGCGAGGTGTTCGCCGAATCACCCCAGCTGCCCGGGAAGCCGGTGCAGGTGAAGGAGCCGTTGGCGCACTGCATGTTGATCAGCTGGTGCGCGTAGTCGAAGTACTGGCCCTTGGCCTCGGCCGCGTAGTAGCCCACACCGCCGGCGCCAAAGAGGGGTACCCGCGGCAGCGCGGTCGGGTCCTTGTTGACCTGGCGCTGGACGCAGGCCGGTGCATTGGCGGCCGGCAGGGTGCCCAGATCGTTCGGGCCGATGTTGCCGGCGTTCGGCGCAATGCCCGCCTGGCGGATCAGTTCCATCGCCTTGAACGAACTCCACAGGTAGTACCCATAGGACGGGCCAGGCCAGCTGTTGCCCATGCTATCCAAGTCGGTGTAGCGATAGCGGTTGCGGCTCCATTCCATGTAGGCCTGGACGTTCGGCGTGTTGACGTCGGCGCCGCCGAACAACTGGATATAGATGCCCGAAGCGGTCTGCTGCATCGACGGCCGGTAGCCTTCGTTGGCCGGGTGGTAGCCGTGTCCACGCTCGGAGGCGGTCAGCACATTGCACGAGCCGTTGTCCGAACCCGGCGCTGCATTGTTGACATAAGCCTGCCGGGCCTTGGCCAGTGCGGTATCGATCAACGCCACCTTGGCGGGATCGGCGAACGCGTTGTCAGCCGTTTTCACCGACTTGTAGAACACCCGCGCGGCATTGAGGCCCGCGGCGGCAAACTGGGTGGTGGACGAGTCATTGCAGCCGCCATTGGTGTAGCACCAGTAGCCGGCGGCGTTCTGCTGGGCCAGCGTCCGGGTGACCAGGGCGTCCATGGCCTCCTTGATCGTCTGGTAGTCGGCATTGCCCGGTGCCAGCGTGCTCTTGTCCGGGC
>Ga0208266_100212_pt1 | contig 25082 bp, 19 predicted proteins | sample LakWasMet67_HOW9_2_FD_183897 | JGI IMG/M metagenome (GOLD analysis project Ga0208266, IMG submission 183897) | Freshwater sediment methanotrophic microbial communities from Lake Washington under simulated oxygen tension - Sediment Metagenome... | ecosystem: Environmental > Aquatic > Freshwater >...
ACAACAAGCCAAATTTGTAAAAATCACAGCCGCGGGTATCAAAGAAAGCCACCCGCACGATATCCAGATTATGCGTGAAGCACCGAATTATTCTAGATAATAATCTATAAGGATAAAACGAGAAACGGCTCCAAAAGAGCCGTTTCTCGTTTTATAAATAATATAACTAATCATCATCATTAAAAAAATGACCCGAAATAAAAACGGTTCTGGTTGTCTTGACAAATTTATTGTCCTGTTTTCCAGGTTTCCATCTGGGCATATTTTGAAAAACATTTATCAATTGTTGTTCAAATATCGGACAACTCTGTGTTATTTTAATAACTTTAATATTATCCAATTTGGTTGTAGTCTCAAATGTATGATGAGTTGAAAAGATGAAACAAGGGAGCGAACTTTGCAATTATGTCTCAAATAATAGTAAAGTTAGATTGCCCCCATTGTTTCAGTACAAAAGTAGTAAAGAATGGTTTTAAAAAGAACAAAGTTCAGAATTACAAGTGTACAGAGTGTAAGAAACAGTTTCAGCACGAATATCTGTATTGGGGTGCAAATGTTAATGTTAAGCGCCAAATTATCAAGCTGTTGGTTCATGGTAATGGAGTTACTGATATTGCAAGTGTTTTAGGCATTAGTAAAGGTTGTATAATCAGGACTATGTTAAAAGTAGGAATGGGTATAACCCTGAAGCCAAGCAAAAAACATTATCATAAAGTTCAGATAGATGAACTACATAGTTTTGTAGGGAAAAAACAGAAAAAAGTATGGGTGATATACGCTTATGCCGTTGAAACTAATGAAATACTTGCTGTAACAGCAGGGAAACGCAGCAAGAAGCAAGTAAAAGACCTTTTTAAGCGTCTTGAAGGTGTTGAAATTGATTGGTTTTTGTACCGGGACGCGCAGTCAGATAAATGGGAAGCCTTTAAACAGGTTTTACCTTATGACAGACATCTGATTGGGAAACAATTTACTAAAGCTATTGAGGGAGTAAATACCTCATTGAGAAATAGTTGTAAAAGATTAAATCGTAAAACAACGAGTTTTTCAAAGAAGGTGTTCAATCATTGGCAAGCTATAAAATTAACCATGCACTATCGAAATCATAAAGCATCATACATTTAAAAACATAACCTCCAATTTCCCATCCTCTAATACATCAAATTGAATATGAGTTTTTATATATATACAAAAATACCTCTCTCTTTTATACTTTAAATTCTTGTTGATATATAAATACATTTCTTTATTTCCACCTACAAACTCCGCGCATTCTTCTTTTCCATTATGCAAATCGCAGTCAATTTCTTGGTTAATATTACTTTCTAATGAAAGAATACTGTCTGCCTTATTAAAAATCAAAAAGAATAATACTATAGAAAATATCAATAGGGATTTCATAAAACAGTCACATTAATACGCCAATATATACAAAATCCCCAATCCCATGGTTTTCTAAAGACTTATTTTATATTTGCATTAACAAAACCATACCTATGAAATCTATTCAATTAGTATTAATCCTATTATTTTGCTCAACAATTAGCTTGGCGCAAAGCCCTCAACTAAACATTGCCAAGCCAAAACCTTTTAAGCAGAAAACTTTCTGCAACCCGATGGATATTAATTACCAGTATAACTGGGAACAAACCAACGAAAAAATATCCTATCGTTCAGGTGCTGATCCTGTAATTATCACCCATAAAAACGAATACTACCTCTTCCATACCATTCAGGGTGGCTATTGGAAATCGAAAGATTTACTAAACTGGCAATACATTATCCCAAACCGTTGGCCAATGGAAGATATGTGTGCCCCAGCGGCTATTTCAGTACGCGATACACTTTATCTTTTCCAATCAACATTCCAGCAAAGACCCATTTTCTATACTACTACGCCAGAAAACGGTAAATTGCATTTCTATAACCGTTGGTTACCACAATTACCTAAAGACATCGGCCCTTGGGACCCTGCTCTATTCCATGACGATGCCACCGACCGTTGGTTTATGTACTGGGGTTCATCAAATGTCTACCCACTTTTCGGTGCAGAGCTTGACAAAAGCAAAAATTTGACTTACAAAGAAAAAAATAACTATAAAGGTCTTATCTATCTACACCCCGAAAAACACGGTTGGGAGCGTTTCGGCAAAGACCATAGAGACACCATTAAACCTTTCACCGAAGGTGCTTGGATGACCAAAAATAACGGCAAGTATTACCTGCAATATGGCGCTCCGGGAACAGAATTTAATGTATACGCCAATGGTACTTATGTCGGCGACGACCCACTAGGCCCATTCACTTATGCTCCTTACAACCCCGTTTCTTATAAACCTGGCGGATTCATGACAGGCATGGGTCACGGTAATACCTTTCAGGATTTATACGGCAATTACTGGAATACAGGAACTCCCTGGATTGCCGTCAACTGGAACTTTGAACGCCGTATCGAGATGGTGCCAACAGGCTTTGATAAAGACGGACAAATGTATGCCAACACCCGTTTTGCAGATTTCCCTCAACTATTACCAACCAAAAAGTGGACAGATAAAAACGAATTATTCGCAGGCTGGATGCTACTATCTTATAAAAAGCCATGCACGTCTTCTTCAATTAAAGAAGATAAATTCCCTGCAAATCTGGTAACTGACGAAAACCCAAGAACTTTCTGGGTAGCTAAGACCAATAAAAGTGGCGAATCACTAACTATTGATTTAGAAAAACCACAAACCGTTTATTCATTCCAGATTAATTATACCGACTATAAATCTGATATTTATGATAGCGCCTTGCCTAAAGTGTACATTCAATACAGAGTTTATTCATCTTTAGACGGAAAAACATGGACGAAGATTGCAGATAATACCAATGAAAAAAGAGACCGTCCGAATGCTTACGAAGAACTGGCAAAACCTGTAAAAGCCCGTTATATCAAATTTGAAAACATACACGTGCCAATGCCAAACTTAGCCATCAGCGATATACGGATTTTTGGTAAAGGTACTGGTGCTACCCCGGTTACACCATCAGAATTAAACGTAACCAGACAAAAAGACGACCGTAACGCAGATATTACCTGGCAGAAAGTGCCTGATGCAGTAGGATATAATATATTATGGGGCATCGCGCCAGATAAGCTGTATCAGACTTACCAGATTTGGGGAGATGCCCCATCAAGTCTTGAACTAAGAGCTTTAACTGTCGGACAGAAATATTACTTCGCTATTGAAGCTTTCAACGAAAACGGCGTTTCTACTATAAGCGAAGTAATAGGTGCCCGTTAATTTATTTTAACTCAATGGTTTTCTTGGTCTTTGATGATTTCACGGCAGCATCAAGAATTTCCATCGCCACCATATTGATTTTCAATGAACCCAAATCATTTTCAGATTTTACTTTGCCTCTTACCACAGCGGCAAAGTAACTGAAAGGGTCATTCATTGGGGAAGTCAATGGTTTAATCTCCACTTTCTCTTCTGGCGGGGCATTGCGGTTGCCTTTTCTTACACGCATTTGCAGACTTCTATCGGCAATGATATAGCCTGTCTTACCATAAAATTCTGCATCTTTTCTATCAAAAGGCCAGTTCCATGAGGCCTGAAAAATACCTTGAGCTTTCGGATAGGTAACAATAATAGTAGCCTCATCATCTACATTCGGATAAGATTCTGGTTTGATTGTCTGTGTAATAGCTGTAACAGAAGTTGGTCTTTCCCCTTTCATCATCCACGACATAATATCTGCACCATAGCAGCCAAAATCTATAATCGCCCCACCGCCATTTTTCACAGGGTCTCCTAACCAATCCATAAAAGTCTTGGTTACCCCAATTTCTTTAGGGCCTGAGTGTCCATCATGAATCACTATTTTTCTGATGTCGCCTATGGCATGGTCTTCATTAATCATCTTATAGGCTTCATGGTTACTGGCATACCAGGTAGTTTCATAATTAGTCAATAGCTGAATATTATGTTTCTTAGCCAATGCCTCCATTTTTTTGGCATCTGTCAGATTAGTAGCCAATGGTTTTTCTACCATTACATGCACGCCCTTAGGCGCACATTTCTGTACAGTCTCTAAATGCTCTATAATACTTCTGAAATCACAAACAGCTTCAGGTTTGGCTTTTTCAATCATTTCATCGAGGCTCGCGTACCAAAGGCTTTCGGGCAATTTGTATTTGGCAAAATACTTCATCGCAAGGGCTTTGTCAGGTTCGGCAAAGCCTACAACCTCTACGCCATCATGTTTAACGTTGTTAAGAATCTGGAACACGTGGTCGTGCGTCATGCCGACAATACCCATGCGAACGACTTTATCTTGCGCAAAGGCAAACTGAATGGTGATAAGAAGGAATAGGAGTGTTTTTTTCATTGTTTATTTGCTTGGTTGAATACGAACAAATTTAATTAAAAAGCGTAGTAAAGATATTTTTTAGCCAATCTTTTCACGAGAAAACCTATTTTTACGTTTAGAATACGTAATTAAATCTTTACGCTGGTTGAAACAGAGATTTTATCAGCCTCAATCTGGCAGTATATACCATAGAACCGCTCGGCAATGTCTATAAAAGTTCAGAATCTAAGTAAAGTATACGGTACCCAAAGAGCCGTTGATAATATATCTTTCGAAGTTAACAAGGGAGAAATCATTGGTTTTCTTGGACCTAATGGCGCAGGCAAATCTACGACCATGAAAATCCTGACAGGCTATATTCCGGCTACCGAGGGCATGGCAGAAGTAAATGGTTTTGACGTGAAGAAAGACCCAATGAAAGTAAAAGCTATTATTGGTTATTTGCCTGAACATAACCCTTTGTACTTAGATATGTACGTAAAAGAGTTTTTAGATTTTGCAGGCTCACTCTATGGCTTAAAAGGCAGAACCCTACAAATCAAGATTGACGAAACTATCGAAAGAGTAGGCTTAGGTCTTGAAAAGCACAAGAAAATCGGGCAATTATCAAAAGGCTATCGCCAACGCGTAGGACTCGCTCAGGCATTAATCCATAACCCCGATGTATTGATTTTAGACGAACCTACAACCGGACTAGACCCTAATCAGTTGGTTGAAATCCGGGATCTCATAAAAAACGTAGGCAAAGATAAAACTGTTATTTTCAGCACCCACATCATGCAAGAGGTAGAGGCCATCTGCGACCGTGTGGTAATCATTAACCGTGGCAAAATTGTAGCCGACGGTACACTTTCTGAACTCAAAAAAGGCGGAAAAGGCATTGAAGAGGTTTTCAGAGAATTAACTACTTAAAACAAAGTTCTAAGCCCTTAACTTATTGAAAACTTAAAGAAAACAGATTAGATGCTTAACGAAACGGCATTTAATCTGTTTCTTTGCATAAAAGAACTATAGAAACAGAATGTTAGAAATTTGTTGCTTTTCCTTAGAATCCTGCCTGACAGCCCAAAAGGCAGGTGCTTATCGTATCGAATTATGTGGAGGAATGTTTGAAGGCGGTACAAGCCCATCAGCAGGCCTAATAAAACTGGCTCGTCAGAATCTGAGTATTAAACTATATGTCATGATTCGCCCCCGTGGTGGTGATTTCTGCTATTCAGATACCGAATTTGATGTAATGAAAGAAGATATTCAGACAGCCAAAGAACTCGGGGCTGATGGCGTAGTATTCGGGCTTTTAAATCCTGATGGAAGCATTGATATACCTCGCACAAAAGAGTTGGTAAACTTAGCCCACCCCATGAAAGTAACTTTCCACAGAGCATTTGATGTATGTGCAGAACCATTTGAAGCCCTGGAAACTATTATTGAATTGGGTTGTGAAAGAATATTAACATCCGGACAAAAAAACACGGTCATTGAGGGTATAGACTTATTGAAAACCTTAGCTGAAAAAGCAGGCAACCGCATTGAAATTATGGCAGGTGGTGGAGTGAACGCAAAAAATGCTGCGCAATTATTAGAAGTAGGCGTTCATGCCCTACACATGACAGGCAAAGGCATCGTAAACAGCCAGATGGAATACCGCAAAGCTGACGTAAGCATGGCAAGCGCCGTATTGACCAATGAGTTTGAAATGTACGAAGCCAACTTTGATAATTGCAAAGCTGTTGTCGAGATTATAACTACCAAGAAATATCATCTGTAATCATCTAAAACAATGAAAAAGTGTTTAGTTATAGCATTCTTGCTATTGATAGGAATAAGCTTATCAGCATGGCTGAACACACCTAAAGTTACTGCCCCAAATATTATTTTCATTATCGGCGATGACATCAGTCATGATGATATTGGTTGCTATGGTAACCCTTTGGTAAAAACACCTAATATTGACAAATTAGCCAAAGACGGCTTGTTGTTCAATAATATGTTTGTCACTTCCAGTTCATGCAGCCCAAGCCGGACAAGTATCCTTACAGGTAGATACCCACACAACACAGGAGCGGCAGAATTACATACTGAACTCCCGGCACATCTTACTTACTTTCCTGAGCAATTGCGAAAAGCAGGTTATTATACAGCATTAATGGGAAAATGGCATGAGGGCAAAAATACCAAACGCGCCTATGATACCTTATTGGCAGGCGAAAAACTGAATGGTTTAGGTGGCGAAGACCAATGGGTTAATATCCTGCAAGCCCGCCCCAAACACAAGCCTTTCTTTTTCTGGCTATCACCTTTTGATGCCCATAGAGATTGGTCGGCAGACAACTTTAAAATCACGCATAATCCTGATAATGAAGTTCGTGTTCCGAATACACTAATCGATACCGAAGGCACCAGACAAGACTTAGCTTCTTACTATAATGAAATCGGCCGATTAGACTATTATATTGGCGAACTATGGAAAGAACTAGAGCGCCAAGGTATCGCCGATAATACAATAATCATTTTTACTGCCGATAATGCCCGTCCTTTCTCAGGCAATAAAACCTTGCTGTATGACAGAGGTATCAAAACACCTTTTATCATTAAATGGAAAAACGGAATCAAGAGCCAACAACAGACAGATGCACTGGTTAGCACCATAGATATTGCACCAACTTTATTAGCGATGGCAGGCGTAAAAACAGCTAATACCGTTCAAGGACGTAGCTTTGCATCCTTACTAAAAAACCCAAAAGCAGATTTCAGAAAATACGTTTTTGCCGAGCATAACTGGCACGATTACGAAGCCTACGAACGTGCCGTGCGTACCAAAGATTTTCTCTATTTAATTAACCAAAGGCCAGAACTAGACAATGGCGGACCGATTGATGCCAACCAAAGCCCATCAGCAGTAGCATTAAAAGAGAATAAGGAGAAACTAACCCCACTACAAAAAGAAGTATTCATAAAACCTCGCTCAACCGCCGAGTTCTATGATATGAGAACCGATGCCACCCAAACCAATAACCAGATTAACAATCCGAAATACAAATCAACCATTCACCAACTTAAAAGTACTTTAACAATCTGGCAAACGCAGACAGGCGATACAAGCCCAACAAAATTAACACCTGACTGGTATCATAGAGAAACTGGTAAGCCTTTACCCGAAAAAGACATCAGAGGAGAAATGCCTGGAGCTAGTAAACAGGCTGATAAACTCAATGCAAAAGGACCTTTTTAATTATCTATTGAATATGTGCAGGCCGACTTGAGTCGGCCGTGTAAATAAAAATGTTCCTTTGTTAACTTAGACGGCGAATTCATTCGCTGACCCACTGCTCTGTCAACAAAACAAAAACCCCATAAACACTAATATTTACGGGGTTCCAAAAATATATAAGCACGATTACTTCTTCGCCGCCAATTCAGCTATTTTCTCATGAATCATTACCTGGTTCGACATGATTTTTGAGAAACCTCTTACATCATCACCACTCCACGCATTGTTCATTTCTCCATAACTACCAAATACTGGCGACATCATATCGTAATCTGATTTAATACCCAATAACTGGAAATGATAAGGAGCCAATTGCACACGCACCTCACCTGTTACGCTTGCTTGAGTACTTGCTAAAAAAGTCTCAATATTACGCATCAAAGGCTCTAAGAATTGTCCTTCGTGCAACAGCATACCATACCACTCGGCTAAATTCTGTTTCCAGTATTGTTGCCATTTGGTCAATACGTGTTTCTCTAACAAATGGTGAGCTTTAATAATAATCAACGGAGCAGCAGCCTCAAAACCTACACGGCCTTTAATGCCAATGATTGTATCTCCCACGTGAATATCACGGCCGATACCATACGGAGAAGCTAATTCAGACAAACGACGAATAGCATCTACCGGATTCTTGAAACGACGACCATTCACCCCTTTCAATTCTCCTTTCACAAACTGTAGCGTTACTTCACTACCTTTTTTCTTAGTTACCTGTGTCGGGAAGGCACTTTCAGGTAAGAAACCATCTGAGGTAAGGGTCTCTCTACCACCTACCGATGTTCCCCATAAACCTTTATTAATAGAATAAGCCGCTTTATGCCATTCACGTACAACCCCTTTCGATTTCAAAAATTCGATTTCAGCCTCACGAGACAAGCGTAAATCACGGATAGGGGTAATAATCTGCGCATTCGGCAATACAATTCTGAATACCATATCAAAACGCACCTGATCATTTCCTGCACCTGTACTTCCGTGTGCTACCGCTTCTGCCCCAATTTCTTTGGCATAATCAGCTACAGCTACCGCCTGAAACATACGTTCAGCACTTACAGAAAGCGGATAAGTATTGTTTTTCAGGATATTGCCATATACCAGATAACGGATACATTTCTGATAATATTCATCTACCATACGAGCCGTATGATGGTGTTTCACACCTAGTTCATAAGCCTTTGTCTCAATATCCTTGATTTCTTCTTCTGTAAAACCACCTGTATCAACCAATACTGAGTGTATTTCATGACCCAATTCTTCGGTCAGGTATTTTACACAAAACGAGGTATCTAATCCTCCACTATATGCTAAAACAACTTTCATATTAAATCAGCCGTTAAAACGGAAATATAGGTTTTAATAAAAATTTTGCAAAAATAGGACTTCTATCCCTATATTCCCGTATATATTTATAAATATAATTGTACTTTAATAATCTGTCTTTCAAAAACGACTCAGTTCTTATATGTCAAAAATCTTCGCTTTCATCTTATCCATAGGTTTATTTTTATCATGTGCCATGACTGATACAACCGAAATAGTCTCTATTCCAAACCCTATCGGAATAGGCCCGAACAGAACTTTCTTAGCTTTGGGCGACTCTTATACTATTGGTGAAAGCGTAGTAGAAAAAGACCGTTGGAGCATGTATCTGATTGATTTGCTAAAAGATGAATTTACAATAACCAGACATGATATTATTGCCCGCACGGGCTGGACGACAGAGGAATTAATACAAGCCATAGCCGACAGTAAAAACACGAATCAATACGATATGGTATCCTTATTAATAGGCGTAAATAATCAATATCGTGGACAAAGTATTGATAAATACAGAACTGAATTCAGAGAATTATTACAAATCAGTGCCAGGTTTGCGCATGGTGATTATAAAAAGGTATTTGTACTGTCGATTCCTGATTACGGCATAACGCCTTATGCTGCTTCTCGTAATCCAGAGAAAATCGGTAAAGAAATTGATGAATTTAATGCCGTGGCCAAAGATGAGTGTCGAAAAGTAGGCGTACCTTTTCTGGATATTACAACTATTACCCGCGAACATACCGATGCCTCTTATATTGCAAGCGACCAGTTACACTTCTCAGGTAAAATGCACGAACAATGGGCCATTAAAGCCCGTGGTACAGCAGAAATCATTTTGAGATAAATACTTGCCAAATTTACCTGGGTACAGTAAAATACATGACTGTTCCGATTGTTCCGAAAACGATATTAGGCAGCCAAACTGCTAAAACAGGAGGCATATTGCCTGATTCAGCAATACCTTTTGACATGATATAGAATAGAATATAAACAAAGGCCAATACGAAACCAATGGCAATCTGAAAGCCAACTCCCCCTCTTGTTTTACGGGCAGATACGATCAAACCCATCAACGATAGAATAATTACGGCAAATGGGGTAGCAAAACGTTGGTATAACTCAATCTGAAATGATTCTATCCCCTCTGCACCTCGGGTCTTAATCAGGCTGATTTTCTCCTGAAGTTCAGGAATTGTATAAGACTCCTGTATCTGGTGTTCGTTTTCAAAATCATTAGGGGATAAATTGACTGCTGTATCTTTAGGGGCAGTGCCATACACCATCTTATCTTTCATAATACCTAAAGTACGGATTTTATAATCGTGTATCTTCCATTTTTTGGTGCTATCATCCCAGGTGATACGTTTAGCTGATAATTTTTCTACCAGTTTATTGTTCACTATTTTCTCCATAGTAAAATCATAGCCAGTTTTTGCCTCATTATTATAACTCGACATATAAGCGTAAGTATTAGGCGCTACAGCAATATGAAAATCACGGGTAGAGAAATAGAACTTATCATTTACGAAAACATTTTCAAAGGCCAAACGCTCGGTATTAGCACGTGGGAGAATCCAACCCACCATCACAAAAGAAAAAATAGCAATAATAGAAGCTCCTATGAAATACGGAAACATCAAGCGTCTGAAACTTACCCCACTACTTAAAATCGCTACAATCTCGGTATGAGCCGCCAACTGAGCTGTAAAAAATACTGTAGAAATAAAAATCATTAAAGGACTAATATAATTAGCCCAGTAAGGAGCAAGGTTGGCGTAGTATTGGAGCAGAATAGCACGCATAGGGGCTTGCTTCTGAATAAAATCATCGTTTTTCTCTACAAAATCAATCACCATAATAATCAAGACAATCACCAAAACCGCAAACATATAAGTAGTCAGGAATCGCTTGATTAAGTATTTATCTATTATATTCATTAGTAATTCGTCAAATCCTTATTGTTGGACCTTATTTTAAACATTGAAGAGCTTTTCTAAAAGTCTAAGAAATGGTATAAAAATTGGACTCGACCCCACCCCCGACCCTTCCCCAACAATGGGGAAGGGAGCTGAAGTCCCTCTCCCCATTGTTGGGGAGAGGGATTTAGGGAGTGGGGTCGAGTTCTACTAAATAATATTCTTTTTAACGCCCAAAATTATAAAATGATACCCGTTTCTGGCTGAATTTATAAAACTTTAACAAAACCTATTTAACTAAAAGATTCTTAGCCACTTCATTACTCACAAAAACCGACTGATTATTATTCAGTAAAACCGTAAACGATTTATCAAACTCACTGATTTCCTGTATTTTAATCGAACTCCCTAAAGTAATCTGATTTTTATCTAAATGCTGTAAGAACGCAGGTGAATGTACCAACACCCCCACCATTACCACCGTCTGGTCAATCGGCACTTCAGAAAGTTTACAAGAGTCCACTGATGGCATTTTACCTTTGGCATCCGGAATAGGGTCGCCATGGGGGTCAAATTGTGGACTGCCCAAAAATTTATCTAATTTCTCAGTTAATTCTTTCGAATCTATATGTTCTAATTGTTCCGCTATATCATGAATCTCATCCCAGCCGAAGCCTAATTTATCCACTAAAAACACCTCCCATAAACGGTGTTTCCGAATCACACTCAAGGCAATTTGCTGTCCCTCTTTTGTAAGCGTAACTCCCTGATATTTACGATAATTAATCAGATTTTTCTCCGCCAGTTTGCGTAGCATATCTGAAACCGAAGCAGCCTTGGTTTGGGTATGCTCGGCCAGTTCGTTGGTGCTTACTTCGTTCCCCCCGTTCTGCTCAGTAAGCATATATATGATTTTCAGATAATTTTCTTCTGTAAATGAAGTCATTGCCTTTAGCGTGATAATAATACTCGACAAAAGTACGTTTTCTAACCAATTAATCAAATTTTTAGACAAACCTAAAAAATAGTTTTGATTTATATATTTTTATTTTTAATATTGCATTAGATATAGATTTAGTGCAATATGACCTCTATGAATAAGACCGTATCCATTGAAAAAAATAAAGGCTGGAAGAAATCATCAAGTAATGTATCGCTATCTGAAGTACACAGAAGTATTGATGTACCGACAACAGGTGGGTTCTGGAAAAAATTTTCTGCATTCATCGGGCCTGGCCTGATGGTAGCCGTGGGTTATATGGACCCCGGCAACTGGGCAACAGATATTGCCGGAGGTGCCAGGTTTGGTTATACACTCCTCTCGGTTATTTTAATTTCTAATCTATTTGCCATGCTTTTGCAACACCTTTCCTTAAAGTTAGGTATTGCAACGGGGAGAGATTTAGCACAGGCTTGTCGGGATGCCTATTCAAGACCTGTTTCGTTTGTATTATGGGTTTTGGCAGAAATAGCCATTGCCGCCTGCGATTTAGCCGAAGTCATAGGGGCAGCAGTAGCCTTAAACCTACTCTTCAGCATTCCGCTTACTTATGGTATTGTCATTACCGCTATAGATGTAATCTTCATTCTTTTCTTACAAAACAAAGGTTTCCGAATCATTGAAGTAATAGTTGGAGGATTAATTTTAATTATCACCTTATGTTTTGGCTATGAAATGGCGGTTTCAAACCCTGATTGGTTTGGTGTAGCAAAAGGCTTAATCCCCAATCAACAGATAGTAGTCAATCCAGAAATGCTCTACATTGCCATTGGTATATTAGGAGCAACTGTAATGCCGCATAATTTATACCTGCATTCAAGCATTATACAAACCCGCAAAATTGGAGATACATCTGAGGCCAAAAAGAGTGCTATCAAGTTTGCCACCATTGATTCTACTGCCTCGTTGTTTATCGCATTCTTTATCAATGCATCTATTTTGATAATGGCTGCTGCAACCTTCCATTTCTCAAATAATCAGCACATAGCAGATATTACTGATGCCTATCATTTACTCGATCCGATTCTGGGTGTAAAACTGGCAGGTTTGTTTTTTGCAGTAGCCTTATTAGCAGCAGGGCAAAACTCTACCTTAACAGGTACACTAGCCGGACAGATAGTAATGGAGGGTTTTCTGAATATCAAACTAAAACCCTGGCTCCGCAGATTAATTACCCGCTTAATTGCCATTATTCCTGCATTAATTGTTGCCATTATCTATGGCGAAAAAGGTACTTCTGATTTATTAGTACTAAGTCAGGTAATTTTGTCTCTGCAACTAAGCTTTGCCGTGGTACCATTAGTAGCCTTCACTTCTAGCAAATTGAAAATGGGCGAATTTGCCAACTCAAACCTGATAAAATATACTTCCTGGGTAGTGGCAGTTATTATAATTAGCTTGAATGGATATTTGCTTTTTGATACTATTTTTTAAGATTTTTTCACTATCTTTGTAAGAGGCAAGAATGTTATTCTTACCTCTTTTTTATCCTTCTTATATCCTGTTCAACTCTTCATTGTTTTGAATTAAGTATCTACAAAAACTGTTAATTATCTAGATTTTTAGTATCTTAGATAGCCCATGAACAACGATTATACTAATAATCGTTAATAATTATTATGTGCTCGTTTTTTTAATCCCATTATCTGAAGATGACAGAAGATATTTTTTCCACTGAAACCACCTACTTTGCTGATGTAATTTTGCCCGTGCCCATTCCACGCATGTTTACTTACCGTGTTCCCCGACATTTTGTGGCTGATATAAAAATAGGAGCAAGAATAATTGTACAATTTGGTAAAAACCGTGTGGTAACTGCCGTAGTTGGGAAAATCCATACCAAACCACCCGAAAAATACCAGGCCAAATATATTCTCGAATTATTAGATATAGATCCGCTTGTTACTCCCTCACAATTATGGCTCTTTGAGTGGATTGCCGAATACTATATGTGTTGTATCGGAGAAGTAATGAATGTGGCTGTGCCGTCAGGTTTAAAAGTGAGTAGTCAGTCGAGAATGCAGCTAAATCCTGATTTTGACCACCCCGATTTATTAGATGAGAAAGAAGTACAGTTCCTGGAGATTCTGAAAACACATACTTCTCTTACTTATGATGATGCCATCAAATTTGTAGGCGAAAAGAATATCAATCCAATGATTAAATCATTGATTGGTAAGCACGCTATCATCATGTATGAAGAAGTAAAAGAGAAATATAAGCCTAAAATTGCTAAGAAAATACGTCTGAAACGAGGATATGAAGGAAGCGAAGAGGTATTGAATCTGATTGACTCGTTGACGAAATCGCCTAAGCAACAAACAATTATCATGGAATATCTGAAAAATATTCCAATCAACGAGTTATCCGAAAAAAATAATCTGGGTGTCGATAAATCTATTTTCACCCAGGGTGGAACCTCTGATTCTGCCTTATCGACCTTAATTGATAAAGGTATCTTAGAACAATTTGAAATAATTGTCTCACGCTTTGGTGATGATATGCCCGAAGAGCCGCTGAAAATAACGCTGACAGATGCCCAACAAGTGGCAAGCGATGAAATCATGCAAAACTTCTCAGAGAAAGACATCGTATTGTTGCATGGTATAACGGGTAGCGGTAAAACCGAAATCTACATCGATTTAATTCAAAAGGTACTAGAGGGCGGTTCACAGGTGCTTTATCTCTTGCCCGAAATTGCCTTGACAACCCAGATAGTTGTAAGGCTTAAACGGGTATTTGGTGATAAAATGGGCGTCTATCACTCTAAATTCTCAGATAACGAAAGAGTAGAAGTGTGGAGAGGAATAGTTGACGGTCGCTATCAGTTTGTGGTAGGTGTTAGGTCTGCTATATTTCTACCAATGGATAATCTGGGTTTAGTGATTATTGACGAAGAACACGAGACTTCCTATAAACAATTTGACCCCGCCCCTCGCTACCATGCCCGTGATGTGGGTATTATGTTGGGCTTAAAACAAGGGGCTAAAATCCTTTTGGGTTCAGCTACCCCATCCATCGAAAGTTATTATCAGGCCCAAACAGGTAAGTATGGTTTGGTAACCATTAATAAACGCTATGGTGAAGCCCAATTGCCGGATATTACACTGGTTGACCTAAAGGCAGAGCGCAAGGCCAAAACCATGAAAAATGATTTTTCAAGTGTATTGTATAACCAGATTCAACAGAATCTGAATAACAAGGAACAGACCATCATTTTTCAGAATAGAAGAGGCTATTCGCCATATCTCAATTGTCAGGAATGTAACTGGGTATCTGAATGTCAGCAGTGTGCGGTGAGTCTAACCTACCACATGCACTCCACAGAGTTACGATGCCACTACTGCGGCCATAAGGAAGAAATTCCAAAGGTTTGTCCAGTCTGTGGTTCGGGCAAATTGCGTACTATCGGATTCGGTACAGAAAAACTGGAAGAAGATTTGAAAGCCATGTTCGATACGGCTCGTGTGATACGTATGGATTTAGATACTACCCGAACTAAGAACGCCTATCAGAATATTATCAGCGAATTTGAACAAGGCGGCACTGACATTCTGGTAGGTACACAGATGATTAGCAAAGGACTGGATTTCGACCAGGTAAGTTTAGTAGGCATTTTTGATGCCGACCGCATGATTCACTTCCCGGATTTCAGGGCTGCAGAACGGGCTTTTCAGATGCTGACACAGGTAAGTGGACGAGCCGGAAGGCGGGCAAAAAAAGGGCTGGTATTAATTCAAACGAATGATACCCAACAGGCTTTATTACAAAAAGTGGTAGTAAACGATTATAGAGGTTACTATACACATGAAATATCGGAGCGGGAAAGCTATTTCTATCCGCCTTTTACCAGAGTCATTTCCATCACTCTTAAGCATGAAGAACAGGAAAAAGCAGAGAAAGCCGCTCATTGGTTAGCCGAAAAACTCTTAGAAAAACTGGGCCAGGCAAGGGTACTTGGCCCTGAAAAATCTTTGATTGAACGTATCCGCAACAAGTTCCTATTTGACATTATGATTAAGCTCGAAAAAGATAAGCTGAACATCAAAGCAGCGAAAGTGTTTTTGAGAGAAATGATAGACGCGCTTCATCAGACTAAAGAGCATAAAGAGGTTGATGTAGTAGTTGATGTTGATTCAGTATAACCTAAGCCTGTTTAAATTGAGTTTTTTTGAATGCAATTGGTGGACGTCGTACGGCCATTTTGGTCATTAAATAAAAAAAACAATCAGGTTTTTTAGATGTTTGTTTTGTCGGGGAATATTTTCTTTAAATTTGCCAATATTCAAACGCCTGTTAAAACTATGTCTCAACCGATTAACCGCATATTCGATTTACTGCCCGAGTCAATTGCCAAATACAACAAGCCCGATGTTTTTGCCTCTAAAATCAAAGGCGAATGGGTGAAGATTTCAGCAACCGAGTTTATTGATACCATCAATCAGCTTAGCTATGGTTTATTAAAGTTAGGCGTAAAAAAAGGAGATAAAATTGCCATTATCTCCGAAAGTCGTCCCGAATGGAATATTGTTGACTTTGGTATTCAGCAGGTAGGCGCTGTCAGCGTTCCATTATATCCGAATATTACGGTTGAAGATTATAAATACATCTTTCAGGATGCCGACATCAGCTATGTCTTTGTAGGTGATGAAGCCCTGTTAGAAAAAGCAGAAGAAGCCATAAAAGTAGCTCCCTCGGTTAAGGCTATTTATACATTTGACAAAATTAAAGGCGCCAATCACTGGAAAGACGTAACTGATACTGCCAGTGAAGAAAACAAGTCAAAAGTAGAGGCCATCAAAAAGTCTATCAAAACCGATGATTTACTCACTTTGATTTATACTTCAGGTACTACAGGCAAGCCTAAAGGAGTAATGCTGACTCACCTTAATATCATCAGCGATTTTGAGGGTTGCAAAGATTACTTCCCGATTGATGCTGATTGCCGTGCTTTGAGTTTTCTGCCTCTGAATCACGTTTATGAGCGCATGGTATTGTATTTATATATGCGCCTTGGGGTCTCTATCTACTATGCGCAGAATATGGCTACCATTGCCGAGGACTTAAAAGACGTAAAACCACAAATATTTACCACAGTTCCTCGTCTGCTCGAAAAAGTATATGATAAAATCGTAGCTACCGGCTATGGCTTAGAAGGGTTCAAACGTCGTATCTTCCTATGGGCACTAGACCTCGGCCTTAAATATGATCCGAATGTAAGTGGTGGCTGGTGGTATAATCAACAATTGAAAATTGCTCAGAAACTGGTTTTCAGCAAATGGCAGGAAGCACTGGGTGGGAATATCAGAATGATCTGCTCAGGAGCAGCAGCCTTACAGCCACGTTTAGCCAGAGTTTTCTGGGCTGCGGGTATTCCGGTTTCAGAAGGATATGGCATGACAGAAGCCTCTCCGGTAATCGCTACTAATCGCGTGAAGCCTTTAGATTTAAGAATAGGCACCGTTGGACCAGTAATAGATGGGGGAACGATTAAAATAGCTGACGATGGCGAAATTCTCTACAAAGGCCCAAATGTAATGGTGGGTTACTATAATTTACCGGAGCTAACCAAAGAAGCTATTGATGCCGATGGCTGGCTACACACAGGAGACATTGGTACATTAGTAGAAGGAAAATTCTTGAAAATAACCGACCGCAAGAAAGAAATCTTCAAAACATCAGGGGGTAAATACGTAGCGCCGCAGGTATTGGAAAACAAAATCAAGGAATCAGTTTACGTAGAACAAATCATGGTAGTAGGTGAGGGACAGAAATTCCCTGGAGCGTTGATAATTCCTGAGTTTGTTGCCTTAAAAGCATGGTGCAAAGCGCATAATATTCCGTATACAACTGATGCAGAAATAGCGAAGAATCATGATGTATATAAATTAATTATGGATGAAGTCAATCGTTTCAATAAAGAATTTGCCCCTTACGAACAGGTTAAGAAAATTGAGTTACTAGCTAATGCCTGGACAATCGAAAACGGCGAGATTACCCCAACACTAAAACCGAAGAGAAAGGTAATCATGAATAAGTATAAGGATTTGATTGAGGCGATGTATGAATAGAATTTAGCAAAAGGCAGTAGAGACGTAATGCATTACGTCTCCAAGGGTCTATCTTTTCCAAAAATATTTTCATGAGGAATATCATAAAAAATAGTAGATTATTATGATATTCAAAGCCTCTAGGAGGGTGTCTCAAAAGATTTTCACACCAAATATTATTTGGAGAAAACCCCATCCCAACCCTCTCTCCAACAATGGGGAAGGGCTAAAAAGTCCCTCTCCCCACTGTTGGGGAGAGGGATTTAGGGAGTGGGCGGACGCCGCGCGGGTCGAGCCTTGCCAAATAATATTTCGCACTGTTTTCTTTTGAGACACCCTATACCAGATTCAACGAACTAATTCTCTGGCATAAACAAAACCGCATCTGCAATCACAGTTCCATCAGCCCCCTGATTGGTAATTTCAAGCATATTCCCAAATCCTCTTTCAAAGAAAAACTCCCCCACATATAACCAATCACTTTCAGTATTTTGTGGTTTCAGAACTACGTTCTTTATACCCGAATCAGTCAGCACATTCACATTGATTTGCTTTGATAACGGTTCAAGGCGAGGAAAATAGATATAAATTTTATACTTTTTTGTAATAGGAATGATAGGGTTATAAATAACCGATTTCTCTTCTTCTCCTTTAGTCTCATCAATCAGATAGTTTTTGCCATATCTTCCATAACCTTTAGGCGCAACTGTCCAGTTTCCATTTTGTTTTGCCTGATAATCATCATTATCAACCAATATTTCAGCCTGACTTTTATTGGCTAATGGATTCATATTTAATTCAAGTTGCAGTTTCTTTATTTCAACCTCATGCAAACCCATATTGGCATCAATCGCCATGCTGGCAGCTACTGCAGCCGATTGCCCCAACACCATAAACACAGGCTCCATACGGATAGACCCATACGCAATATGACTAGCCGACAAGCAAACCGGAACCAATAGATTTGTGCATTCAGTTCTTTTGGGAAGAATAGACCAATACGAAATCGGATAAGGCGGTAACCCTCCCAAACCCTGCTGTACATCGCCCTCATTCTTTACCATGCCATTTACCACAATTCTCTGGCAATTATGAGAGTCCATCGTATAAGCTGCCATACCTACACCATCGCCTACGGTTTGTCTTCCCTCACAATGATGTTCGGTCATCACATACTCCCCGAGCATTCTGCGGGCCTCTCTCACATACATTTGCGGGCTGAAATGATTGTTTTCAACATACTCATCTTTCGGATACCCCCATTTTTTCATTTCCTTTCTCAAATGCTCCGGTACTCTTTCGTCATTTCCTAAGAAATATAAAAAGCCCTTGATATAATCCTCATGCTTTTGCTGAATCTTTTGACGGGTCCTGAAATCAGCTTCGGGATAATCATAGTTTTCTCCAATCATATCAGTAGAGAATGGACCAGAATTATTAATATCTGTTTTACGATGCGGCATTGGTTGAATATGCATCAATGCCCAATTCAATTCTTTGGGCTGTTTCTTTTGTATATATCGCAATAGCAATTCATATTTTGAAGCATCATAATTAGCTGGTTTTGTAATAGGTATCTGATTTTCAACACTATCAGTCAGGCAAAGCCTGAAATTATAGGTTTGTACTTTCTTATCACCTGCCCCAGTTTTCGCGAGTTTTCCATTACTAATCCCCCAAAGCAATCCACTTGCCCGATTTCCTGGTTCTTTGTAGGGGTCAATACCATCAGGGAATTGGTGCTTGTCTAGTAACTGTACCCCATTCCACTTTTCATTATAAACAGAATTTGCTTCTCTGCCTATCGTATAGCTAACCCCTGCTTTCGCCATCAAATCGCCCTCATAAGTAGCATCAATAAAAACTTTAGCCTTAATCCATTGGCTTGACTTCCCGTTATCTACCAGAATTCTTTCAATCTTAGTCCCACGTTTTTCAGCTTGTTTCAAATGGTGCTGATAAAGCACTTCTACATTGGCTTCTTTAATATATTGCTGAAATGTCTTTTCAGCCACCGACGGTTCAAAAGTCCATTGCTCAAAACGACCATAGTGTTTACCTATTCTTCTATAAAAATCTCTGGCTATGCCTGTAATCGCATATTTATTTCCAATATCTGTTTGTCCAAGTCCTCCCGAAGTCAATCCACCTAATCTTTTGGTTGGCTCTATCAGCACTACGGTCTTTCCATACATTTTGGCTGTATAGGCAGCTATAACACCTGCCGATGTTCCACCATAAACACATACATCAACCGATTTAACCTGCGCAACGCAATAACCTGATAAGAAGAGGAATAATAAGAGTTTTTTCATAAAAAAATCATATTGATTCTCAAAAATAGAATTTATTTCCGTTAGTTATTTTAAGTAACGATACAGGTATTATAAAATTTATTCCTTGAAATAATATCTTCTGGATTTAGTATATTTGAAACCTGTCTATTCTTTTTCGTGTTATTGGAAAATAAAGAAATCGCGCCTTAAATATGCCCTCGCAAACCTTAGAGTTAAAAGCCGTTGGAGCTTTTCCAAAATTGTTTTTAGATTATATCACAAAAAACGAAACGCTTGCTACTTTTTATAATCAATTTCCTGATATTGAAGGATTCCGAAAAGCTATTCAATCAAGAGTATTTACCCTTGAAAAGCGTCAGATTTTAGTCGACGCTCTGGAAAGACAATACGCAAACCTTGATTCTAAACCAGATTTCTCACCCTTATTAGATGATAAAACCTTTACAGTAACTACAGGGCATCAGTTGAATATCTTTACTGGTCCACTCTATGTAATTTACAAAATTGTAACCATAATAAATCTTGCCAGAAAACTCAAAGAAGAGTTTCCGGATTATAATTTCGTTCCAGTTTACTGGATGGCAAGTGAAGACCATGATTTTGAGGAAATCTCTGTTTTTAATTTATTCGGCAAAAACTATAAATGGGAAACAACGCAAAAAGGAGCGGTTGGGCGTATGAATCCGGCAGAATTAAGAGCGATTTGTGACCAGATTCCTGAAAGAGTCGAGTTTTTTCAGAATGCTTATCTCAATCATGGTACTTTAGCTAATGCCGTGCGATGTTATATGAGTCATTTATTTGAAAGTGAAGGCTTAATCTGCTTAGATGCCGACGATGCAGCACTAAAATCTGTTTTCAGCCCAATTATTAAAGACGACATCCTACACAACACTGCCAGCAAACTCGTTACCGAAATTTCTGATAAACTACATGCGGCAGGCTATCATACCCAAATCACCCCAAGAGAAATTAACTTCTTCTATCTTGAAGATGGCCTTAGAGAGAGAATCATCAAAGAAGAAGGCGGGTACAAAGTACTCCATACAGATACTATATTTTCAGAAAGTGAAATCCTGCAATTGGTAGATAGTAATCCTGAAAGATTTAGTCCGAATGTGGTTCTAAGACCATTATATCAGGAAACAATTCTGCCCAATTTAGCCTATATCGGAGGGCCATCAGAAGTGCCTTACTGGCTACAATTGAAAGGTGTATTCGACCATTACCAGGAACAATTTCCTTTACTGATGCCTCGTAATTTTGCTTTGGTTGTAAACGACGCCAATAGAAAGAAAATAGATAAATTAGGAATTACTACCGAAGAGTTGTTTGCCGATGAAGTAACACTACGTAAAAGCTTTGTCGAAAAAAATTCAAGAAAATCGTTAAGCCTCGCTTTCGAAATAGATGAAATCAATGATATTTTTGAGCGCATTCTTAAAAAAGCTCTCCTTATAGAAGCTACTATGAAAGGCCCGGTAGAAGCAGTAAAAGCGAAAAGCATCAATTCATTAGACCACCTGGAGAAACGCATAAAAAGAGCCGAAGAACGCAATCAGGAAGGTTCTGTCAATCAACTATTAGCATTGAAAGAAAAACTATTCCCGGGTGGAGGTTTACAGGAAAGAAAAGAAAACTTCCTGAACTTCTATCTCAACGACAATCTATTTATTAAAAAGCTTTTAGATACATTAGACCCGCTTGATTATAGCTTTAATGTGATTGAGATATAAGTCTAAAATATCCTTTAGGGCTGTTAAATCATCCCTAAAGGATATCCTCTCTCTCCAGAACTATTTCTTCTTTAACCTTTCAATCTCTTCTAATACTACCTTCAATTGTACTTTTAACGATTCTATTTCCTGCTGTTGTTCTTGGATCGCTTTTATGGCTACTACGCTGAAACCCGCATAGTTTAATCCATGATAAACCGTGGTATCTGTAGTATCTTTTGTCGCATGCTTAAAATCACTTACCAATTCAGGAAATAAGGGCATTACTTCTTGCGCTATGAACCCGCTCACTATTCTATTATCACTTTCATTATTGATGTATTGATACGTTTTTGGTTGCAATGCCAGTACTTTATCCAATACATTGCCCATTTGATTGACATTTTTCTTCAATCGGCCATCACTGGCTGTATTCCAGGTTCCATCCCATGCATTAATCCATGACTTTGCTCCGCCGACATAAGAAAAACCAAAATTATGGTTATCTAATACATGTAAATCCCAGTCATAATTTTTGTTTCGAAGAGTTAAACCCCTTGATTCGTAAGACTGGTCAATATCTAGCGGCGATGAAATTAATGAGCCATCAGTATGGTTAATGCCTACATAACCACCATCAGGATTAAGCGATAATTTTTTATAAGGTCCGCTTGCTGTTTCTTGGGTAGCCTGAATATAACCATATCCGCCAATTCGTGCTGAAATACCCATTTCCAGGGTGGTATAATCGCCCGAACTTTTATCTTCTCCTATTAAAATCCCTCCGGTATATCTTGGATTCACGTGTAGCAGTGCTTCCGGAGCTGTTACACCAATGCCTACCTTCGTTTCTTCTCCACCACTATTTACACTCCACATACTGCCCAGTATAAGACTATTACTGCTGGCAACCTTAGCATAGCTACCAATGGCCGTAGCATTGGTTAAGTTATCTGCCGATACATCAGCAGACGCACCAATGACAGTATTATAACTGCCATCTATATTCTTTTTAAGCGTTTTGCTGCCCAAAGCAGTATTAAACTCGCCCAATTTATTAAACATCAATGCTTCGCTACCAACAGCTACATTCTCCTTACCTGATTGATTGGCGAATAAAGCATCATTGCCATAAGCAGTATTCTGATTACCTGAAACATTATTATATAATGCTCTGTAACCATTGGCCGTATTATAACTGCCCACATTATTAGAAAACATCGCATTATCACCCGTCGCTGTATTCGACGCTCCGGTTGAGTTTGCCCAAAGGGAAAACATACCAAAAGCAGAATTACCCTTTCCGGTACTGGCAGGATTTAACGCTTCTAAACCGAAAGATGTATTGAAAGCACCAATTTTTCCGGCTCTTATATTATTACGTCTGAATATTAAATCGGTAGTATCTGTAGTCCCAATAAAATTTATAGCTGCATTTGTGCCTGCATTGCCTGTTAATGACCAGCCATTAATAGAAATCCATATTCTTCCATTAAAGACATAAAGTCCTGAGGGGCTATCTGTCTGGTAAATTATCAGTCCTTCAGCAGGGGTAAGAATGGCATCTTTTTGAGCGGCTGTCATGCGGGGAGGCAAAAAACCATTAGTCGTACTACTCAAATCCAACATGCCCTTGCTTGCAGAATTTGAAGGAACTAAAGTAATAGATTGGCCAAAAGATAATTGATTAATTAGTAACACTTTAACAAATAGAAATAGTAGTTTTTTCATAGCTTATGTTTGTAAAAATAAATGCTTTATTGTTTTACTATTAGTTTTTCTGACTTCACTGGCTCTTTTGATTTCCTGAAAGCTAGTTTTCTGTGTTTTGGTCGAAGCATGGCTTTTAAAGTCTCTATTTCTTCAACCAGATATTGATTCTGAGCTTGCAATACTTCAGTGCGTTTTTCGAGCGCTTTTATACCACTATAAGCTACTCCAAGCAAATCCAGAGGACTCACAGTTGTATCATTGCCAATGGCACCATAATTATCTTTGCCAAATGCCTGGTAAAAATCCTGAGCCATAATGCCATAATGACGGTATTGTCTGGTATCTTTAGCTTTGAAGTTCCATGAATAAAAAGGGATAGCTGAGAGTTTCTTTAAAACACTTTCACCATTTAACTCCTGAAAATTTTCCTTTTTATTTTTATCTGATGTATAGGCCCAACCATTACTGGCAGGAGTGAGATAGGCATAATTAGCTGCTGTTACCCAGAAAGTATAATTATCAAACCGCATCATCATCTGATTATCAGAAGTATTACTGGCACCTATATCATTCGCTGCCCCCGCTATGCAGAAAGAGTTCCTACGATTATTAGTATCTGAATTTACGCCTAGAGCTGTAGAATTATCCCCGGTAGCATTTGTTTTTACACCTATAGCAGTAGAGTTTTCACCACCCGCTTTTGATTCATCGCCCATTGCTGTAGAAGCATTGCCAAAAGCATAAGTAAGATATCCTGTTGAAAATGAAGCATCGCCATAGGCATGTGTATAGTGCCCTAATGCCATCGAATATAGTCCGACATTTGGATTATCAAATCCCAGAACTCCGGCACGACCAACCCGCAATGCTCCTTTAGTAGGATACCAGATTAATTTATTGCCGTCATCGCTGGCAGAGTCTTTTCCGAAAATAACAGTTTTGCCTGCCACTACATTAAAATAAGCTTTAGGAGCATTTGTGCCAATACCTACATTCCCCGTATTAGCATTATTAATATGAGTGCCATTTGCTGCCCAACCTGTACCAGTAGCAGCATTGGTAAGTGGTATCCAGGCCGAACCATTCCAATAGCGAAGCAAATTGGTGCCACTATCAAAATTCAATGTTCCTTTGGTGGGGTTTAGTGGATTATCAGGAGCTAAAGTAATAGATTGACCAAAAGACAATTGACTGATTACCAATAAATTGATTCCCAACACTAGTAGTTTTTTCATGATTGATTGCTCATTAAATTAGATAATTTATTGCTTTGCCATTGATTTTTCTGAAGACCTCGTTTTGTTTGTATAAACAATAGTTCTTCTCCGTTTGGGCTGAATAATTGCTTTTAGAGCAGCTATTTCTTCTGTAAACTGTTGGTTTTGTAAGGCTAATGCTTCCATCAATTGTTGATTCTGTATTTGTAAAACCTCAGTGC
>Ga0208266_100217_pt1 | contig 24293 bp, 9 predicted proteins | sample LakWasMet67_HOW9_2_FD_183897 | JGI IMG/M metagenome (GOLD analysis project Ga0208266, IMG submission 183897) | Freshwater sediment methanotrophic microbial communities from Lake Washington under simulated oxygen tension - Sediment Metagenome... | ecosystem: Environmental > Aquatic > Freshwater >...
AAACATCAACAACCCGAGCACGAGTTTAACAGCGGTGGGCTTGGGAACAAATGTGTTGCAATGGAGTATTACTAATAATGGAGCGTGTCCACAAACGGTATCCACGATGACGATTTTTGTAGACCCAGCACCAAGTATTGCTTTAGCGGGCCCAAATCAAACTTTATGTATTTTAAATCCGACTACAACATTAGCAGCAAATACACCCACCAGTGGAGTAGGAACTTGGTCGGTAGTAAGTGGAAGTGCAACGATCGCAAACATCAACAACCCGAGCACGAGTTTAACAGCGGTGGGCTTGGGTACGAATGTGTTGCAATGGAGTATTACCAATAATGGGGCTTGTCCATTAACAAGTTCAACAATGACCATCATTGTTAATCCTGCACCAAGTATTGCTTTAGCTGGTCCAAATCAAACTTTATGTATTTTAAATCCAAGCACAACATTAGCAGCAAATACACCAACGAGTGGTGTAGGAACTTGGTCGGTAGTATCCGGCTCAGCGGTTATTACAAGTGTGAATAGCCCAACGACAACACTAACGGCTGTGGGCTTGGGTACAAATGTGTTGCAATGGAGTATTACTAATAATGGAGCTTGTCCACAAACGGTATCCACGATGACGATTTTTGTAGACCCTGCACCAAGTATTTCTTTAGCGGGCCCAAATCAAACTTTATGTATTTTAAATCCAACCACAACATTAGCAGCAAATACACCAACCAGTGGCGTAGGCACATGGAGTGTACTAGTAGGAAGTGCCACAATCGCAAATGCCAATAATCCAACTTCTGCAATCACTGCCGTTGGATTAGGGACAAATGTATTGCAATGGAGTATTACCAATAATGGCGCTTGTCCATTAACAAGTTCAACAATGACTATTATTGTTAGTCCTGCTCCAAGTATAGCTTTTGCAGGCTCGAACCAAACAGTTTGTATTAGTTCGGCCTCTGTCAATTTAACCGGAAATAATCCAGCAGTAGGAACGGGAACTTGGGCTGTGGCGTTGGGAAGCGGAACAATAGCATCTGCAAACTCACCAACAACCACAGCTATTAATTTAGGTTTGGGTACAAATGTTTTACAATGGAGTATTGGCACAGCGGGTTGTGCTCCGCAAATTTCGACATTAAGCGTCTTGGTTCAACAGCTTCCTACAATAGCTAGCGCAGGACCAAACCAAACATTATGTATAAATAATCCAACAACAACCTTAAATGCTAATAACCCAATAGTGGGTATTGGAACATGGTCTATTATTGCTGGTGGGGGTAATTTAACCAACTCTCTTTCTCCTGTAAGCTCAGTAACAGCACTTCCAACAGGCACAAATGTATTACAATGGACAATAACAAATGGAGTTTGCGCGCCAAGTATATCTACAATGAGCATCCAAGTTGATAATAATACCGTTTTTGCCTCTGCGGGACCAAATCAAACTTTGTGCGCGGCATCGCCAAGTACAACGTTAGCCGGCAATACGCCAACCGTTGGTATTGGCACATGGGGCGTCTTGGTTGGTAGTGGTAGTGTTACTACGCCTAGTCTTTCAAATAGTACAATTACGGGGTTAGGTACAGGAACAAATATTTTACAATGGGTGATTGTAAATGGCGTTTGTTCGTTTAATTCATCAATTGTTTATATTTATGTGATTCCTTCACCAGGAGTTCCAAATGCAGGAGCAAGTCAAACTTTATGTGTAAGTACGCCAACAACAACAATTTCGGCTAACACGCCAAGTTTAGGTACAGCAAGTTGGTCAGTTGTTTCCGGTAGTGCAAATATTGTTACGCCACTAACAAACACTAGTAACGTTTTAAGTTTACCGGTAGGAAATAATGTGTTGGCATGGACAATGACATACAGTGTTTGTTCGCTTACCTCTACACTTAACATTCATGTAGATAACATTCCGTCTTTACCGGTCGCAGGTCCAAATCAAACTATATGTATTAGCAGTCCAACAACTGTATTAGCAGCAAACACACCAACAAGTGGAGTTGGCACTTGGTCTTTGATATCAGGAAGCGGAACAATAACAACTCCAACTCTCGCAACAAGTTCTGTTACGGGTTTAGGGCTTGGAATTAACGTATTACAATGGACGATTAATGGAGGAGCTTGCGGCACGAATTCATCAACCATGAGTATTAAAGTTGACAATATACCTACTACTGCGGTTGCAGGAGCGAATCAAACCTTATGTATTAGCAACCCAACAACAGTATTATCAGGAAATGCACCAATTATAGGTATTGGAACATGGTCTGTAATTGCAGGTAGTGGAAGTATTAGTAACCCAACATTAGCAACAAGTTCAATAACAGGATTAGCTGTTGGATTAAATATTTTGGAATGGAAAATTACAAACGGAGCTTGCTCGAGTTCGTCAACACTAAGTATTCAAGTAGATGATCTTCCAACAGTTTCGCTAGCAGGAGCCAATCAAACATTATGTGTTACTTCGGCTAGTACTGCATTAAATGGGAATCTTGCAACCGTTGGTATTGGAACTTGGTCTATTTTAGCTGGGAGTGGAACTATCACAACACCAACGCTTGCAACAACAAATGTTACTGGATTAGCAGTTGGATTGAATATTTTCCAATGGAGTATTTCAAATGGAAGTTGTGGTGCAAGCACTTCAACAATGAGTATTCAGGTAGATCCCGCACCGAGTATTGCTATTGCTGGCCCAAATCAAACACTTTGTATAAGCAACCCAACTACCACTTTGGTTGGTAATACACCTGTAACAGGTATTGGAACTTGGTCGGTGCTTGCAGGTATTGGAACAATTACTACACCAACGTTAGGAACAAGTATTGTTACTGCTTTAGGTGTTGGAACAAATGTGCTTGAATGGAGTATTACAAGTGGCGCATGTGGTCTAACGACTTCAACAATGGTAATTCAAGTTGACGATCTTCCTTCAATTTCATTAGCAGGCGCCAACCAAACATTATGTGCTAATTTGCCAAGTACAACATTAAATGGTAATGTGCCAACCGTTGGTATCGGAACATGGTCTGTTTTGGTAGGTGGAGGAACAATAACTACACCATCACTTGCAACATCAGGTGTTACTGGTTTAGCTGTTGGTATAAATATATTACAATGGAGTATTGCTAGTGGAACTTGCGGTACAAGCACTTCAACAATGAGTATTCAGGTAGATGCTGCTCCAACTACCGCAACAGCCAGTGTAAATCAAACGGTATGTATTACCAGTCCTTCAACTACTATAATAGGTAGTTTCCCGGTAATCGGAACTGGTGTATGGACGCTTGTTTCAGGAAGCGGAACAATAACTTCTGCAAATTCAGCAACTACAACCGTTAATAATTTAGGTGTTGGTGCTAATGTATTCTTATGGACTATTAGTAATGGCACCTGCGCTTCTTCGAGTGCTAGTGTTCAAATAACAGTAAGCCCTGCTCCAACAACAGCTTCTGCAGGACCAAATCAAACGGTTTGTATTAGTAGCCCTTTTGTAACTATGGCGGCTAATAACGCTGCTATTGGAACCGGTTCTTGGAGTGTTGTTTCAGGCACAGGAACAATAACAAATGTAAATTTAGAAACTACAACCATAACTAATTTGGGTGTAGGAAACAATGTATTTGCATGGACGATATTTGGGCCTTGCGGTTCATCTTCTTCAAATGTTACAATAACTGTTGATCAAGCCCCAACCATAGCTTTAGCAAATGCAAATCAAACTTTATGTATTACTAATCCAACAGCAACTATTAGCGGAAATGTGCCAACCGTTGGAACAGGTTTATGGTCGTTAGTTTCAGGAAGCGGAACAATAACTTCGGCAATATCCGCAACTACAACAGTAACTAATTTAGGAATAGGTGTAAATGTATTTGAATGGACTATAACAAATGGAAGTTGTGCGCCTTCAATAGCGAGTACTTCTATTACAGTAAATCCATTACCTACTTCTGCAACAGCAGGACCAAACCAAACAGTTTGTATCAGTAACCCAGTTGTAACAATGGCTGCAAATATTGCAGCTATTGGCACAGGTTCTTGGAGTTTGGTTTCAGGAACAGGAACAATTACAAATGTGAATTTAGAAACCACAACTGTAACTAATTTAGGATTAGGAACCAATGTATTTGCTTGGACTATTTTTGGACCTTGCGGCTCATCTACTTCAAATGTCACAATAACTGTTAATCAATTGCCAACCACTCCTACGGTAAGTGCAAGTCAAACTATTTGTGTTGTGAGTCCTACGGCTACAATTTCAGGAAACATACCAACTATTGGAACAGGCTTGTGGACGTTGGTTTCAGGAAGTGGAACAATAACTGCACCTACATCAGCAACAACAACGTTAAGTAATTTAGGAGTTGGTGTTAATGTTTTTGAATGGGTAATAACTAACGGAGTTTGTGTGTCACCCGGTGCTACTGTTCAAATAACTGTTGATCCTGCTCCAACAACTGCTAATGCAGGAGCGAATCAAACAATTTGCATAAATAGTAATGCTCTTATGGTTGCCAACACTCCTGCCGTTGGAACGGGTTCATGGACTGTTGTTTCAGGAAGTGGAACCATCACTGCGCCAACATCAGCAAATACAAATATTTCTAATTTAGGTTTAGGTATAAATATTTTTGCCTGGACAATCAGTAATAATTGTTCAACATCTACTTCTACTGTTTCAATTACTGTCGATCAAATTCCAAGTGTTTCGTTTGCTGGTGCAAATCAAAATTTCTGTGCAGTAACTAGCACTAGTTTAAATGCAAATACCCCAATAATTGGCTTTGGTAACTGGACAGTTTTAACAGGAGGCGGTTCAGTAAGTAATCCAACTCTTAATAATTCAACTGTAACTGGATTAACAACAGGAACAAACACATTGATTTGGACTATTGTAAACGGTGCCTGTGCTCCATCTAAAGATACAGTACAAATAATTATTGACGCTATGCCTACCCCAGCTAATGCAGGATTAGACCAAAGTAGCTGTTTAACTTCTGCAACATTAAATGGCAATCTGCCAACAGTTGGTATTGGTATATGGACTGTTGTAGGAGGCGCATCAACAATAACTAACCCGGTTTTAAATAATTCTGGTGTTACGGCATTATCAACACCAACAAATTTATTAGTTTGGAGTATTTCAAATGGAATGTGTTCTGTATCAAGCGATACGGTTCAAATAACCGTGTTACCTCCAACTAACCCTGCTTTTGCTGGAAACGATACAACAATCTTTATTAATCAAGTAACGTTAACTGCAAATAATCCTACATCAGGAGTTGGGTTATGGACTTTAGTAAGTGGGAATGCAAATATTGTTAATCCATCTAGTTTTAGTACCCTTGTAAATACATTAAAACCCGGTTTAAATACGCTGAAATGGACAATTTCAGATGTTTGCGGAACCACTGAAGATGATATAAATATTACACTCATTGATATCGAGCTCCCTAACGGTATTTCTCCTAACGGCGACGGTAAGAATGATTATTTTGAGATTCCATTTATAGGATCTTATAGTAAAATTGAAATTAAGATAATTAACAGATGGGGTAATTTAGTTTATGAAAATGCCGATTACAAGAATAATTGGAATGGATTAAATCAAAGTGGACAGCCACTTGCAGATGATACATATTTTTATGTTTTAAACTTAGATAATGTTTTAAAAACCGGATATATTACAATTAAACGATGAGAAAATTATATACCATATTAATTTTGATCATGTTTTCAAATAGTTTTTTTGGACAGCATTCTACATTAACGTCCAACTATTTACTTAACATTTTTTCAATTAATCCTGCATACGCAGGTCAGCGAAGAGCACTTGATATGACTTTGTTTTACAGAAAACAATGGCTAGGCACTACAGGCACACCACAAACAGCAAGTATTATAGGTAGCATGGAAATTAAACCTAAAAATCTTTCCATCGGATTTCAATACGTAAATGATAATATTGGATTTACAAACACATCAAGTTTAAAATTAGCCTTATCTTATAGAGTAAAAATTGATAGAAAAAGAAAAATTGCATTTGGTATAATGCCGGGATACAGAAGAATGTTTTATGATTATAGAAAATTAAGAACAACAACTGCAGGCGATGGTGCATTTGATGTAAATACCCCAAATGTTTTTTCTTTTATTTCTAGTGCAGGTGTATTTTACTATTCTAAAAAAATGTATGTTGGATTATCATCTCCCGAGATATTAAATTTAAGTGGAAATAATCCTTCGGTAGAATTAAATTTGATTGCTGGATATATAATCAAACTTAACGATCAAGTAGTTCTTAAACCATCGGTATTAATAAGAGAAATAAAAAATTCGCCAACACAAATTGATGTAAATATTACCTCTTATTTTAATGAAGATTTAGGTATTGGTTTAGCCTATAGAAATAGAGATGCATTAGTTGCCTATTTTGATTGGGTAATTGATAAAAAATTTAAAGTGGGTTATGCCTACGATTATTCTGTTGGAGCCATCAGGAAATATAATTCTGGCTCGCATGAGATTATGTTAAATTATTTTTTCGGTAAACTTTCACACGCCCCTTCTCCAAGATTTTTCTAATGGTAATTCAGTTCAGATGTTGGAGTGTTTTTTTGTGCATGCTTATTAATTTAAGTGTGTTCTCTCAAAATAAATTCCTTTTTGATTCTGCAACTATTGAAATTCGGTCATTAAATATTAATTCCAAAGAGTCAGAATTTAGTCCTTTTAAAATTGGAGGAGAATTTTATTTCACCTCATCTAAAGAAAGAAAAGTTGGAGTTACACATATGGACAAAACAACTGAGCATCAGATGTTGGATATTTATAAAGGAAAAATTAAAGATTCTGTAACTATAAAAGAGGTTTCGCCTCTACCAGATAGGATAAACAATTCAGTTAATCAGGGAAGTTGTTTTTTTGATAAAGAAAATGCTCGTTTGTATTATTCTTCCGATGTTTTAACTAATAGTCGTTATAAAAAGTATAAACTAGCCATTTTTTCGAGTGAGTATAAAGATGGCCAATTTTTACAACCTCGTATTGAATTGATTTTAGCCGATACATTTTCTGCTGCCCACCCAATGCTTAATAATGGTAAACTTTATTTTTCTTCTAATTTACCCGGCGGTAAAGGTAAAACAGATATTTATTATGCCGAAAAAATGGATATGCAATGGGCAAACATAAAAAATTGTAAATTTTTAAATACAAGCGAGAACGAATATTTTCCTTATGTTATAAACGATAACGAAATCTATTTTTCGAGTAATCGCCCTGGTGGGTATGGGAATTTGGATATTTACAAATGCACCGGAACTGATTCTACCGCTCAGATTCAAAATTTAGGAAGGCCAATAAATACCGTTTATGATGACTTTGGCGTGTATATGGATTCACTTCAAGAAAGTGGATATTTTGCAACAAATAGATTAAGAGCCCAAGACGATATTTATTTCTTTAGCCAAACCTGGCCAGTATTTAAAAACTGTAAGGAAACGATGGTTGAAGATTACTGTTATAATTTAACCGAAGAAAGCACGCTTGATTCTGACTCTCTAAAAGGTTATTATTATGAGTGGAACTTTGGTGATGGATTAAAACAAAAAGGTTTAACCGTAAGACATTGTTTTATTGAACCCGGAAGTTACTTAATAAACTTAAGTATTATTGATTCTGTAACCCGAGCCGTTTTTATGAGTCAAGCCACTTTTGATCTTAAGGTAGATTCTATTGTGCAGTTAAAGTTAAACTCACTTGATACCGTTCTTATTAATAAAAAATTTAATGTAAATACCGATTGGACCTTTTTGCCGGATAATAAAATTAATGGATATTATTATGAAATTGACGGGAAACGAATGAGAGGACAATCCCATGATATTTCTTTTTCTGAATTAGGAAAACACAAAGCATTATTAGGTGTTAGTACTTTTAATACTAAAACAAAACAAAAAGAATTGCTTTGTACAACAAAAGAAATTGTTTGTGTAGACTCACTTAAATGGTTGGCTGTTGAGAAAAGAAAGATTCAAGAAATTGCCGACAAATTTGCTTATAAAAAATTTCCGGGCGATTCGGCGTTGTTAAGCAATATGAATTATAAAGACGAAGAAATGGCTTACAACAAAAAAGGATTAAATGGAGCTATTGTTGCCGCCGAATTAAAAAAGATAGTGGATGAAAAAATAGCCGCTAAAAATAGTGGAAGAAATTCCGATTTAGCTAAAAATGAACCTCCTTCTGAAGCCTCTAAACAACCAACAACAACTGCGCAAACAAACTTTGATTTAGCTACCAATACTTTAAAAAATCCTGAAGACAGTGTGTATTCAAAAGAATCTAAATACATTAAACCTATTATGGACACTTTAATGAATATAAAAGAGGAAGATGACGTAAATTTTAAAGTGCACCTTGGAAAAAGTAAAACAGCTAAGGATACTACACTTTTAAACGCTAAAGGAATTACAGGTATAGAAGAAAAGATAATTGATAATGAATATCATTATACGTATGGTAACGAGAAAAAAATAAAAGATATTGAAAAGTATTATGACAAAACAATAAAGGCTGGTATTGAAGATGCTGTTGTGGTTGGTTACAAGAAAGATTCAATAATTGGAACACAAATAAAAAATATTACTGCAGTTGATTTTGATAAGAAAAAAACGAAGGAAGATAGCTTGCGTATTGCAAAAAACATTGAGGCTAAAAATGCATTGAAGACAAAAAATTTATCAGAAAAATTAACTTCCAATCAATTACGAGTTAAAGCTAATAAACTCTTAGATGAAGCATTAACCAAAAGTAAAGAAGTTGAAAGTATTAAAAATATGGCGGCAACAAAACCTCAAGCCGAAAAAGATAGTTTGCTTGCAAATGCATCTGTTTTAGAAACGCAAGTGCAAAATAAAAAACTTGAAGCCTCGTCATTATTTCAAAAAGCAAATAATATTGATTTTGAAAATAATAGCAATGAAATTGATAACATGTTAACCAATTTGGCTGAAACTAAACCGGCTTTAACTAAGGCGTTTGAGAAAAAAGAGATGAGTATTGATAGCTTAAAAAATCAATCTGAAAATTTAAGTGCAAAAGCAAAACAATTGTCAGATAAACCAGAAAAATTATCTGCATTTAATACTATAGAGAAGAACGAAGAACTTGTTTTAAGTAAACAAGAACAATTAATTGCCGAATTAAAAAAACAAAATCCAGATTATTTAGCTAACGCAAATACTAAACCAAATGTAAAAACCAATTCAAAAACTAATGTCGATTCAAACAGTAAGTTGTCATCCGATCAACTCAGGGCAAAGGCGAATAGTTTAATTACGAAAGCAACTGTACTAAGTGCGAAGGCAGACAGCATTAAACTGATTGCTGCAACAAAAACACTTTCAGAAAAAGATAGTTTAATGGCTCAAGCAATTTCTCTTGAAACACAATCTCAAAAAAATAAAATTGAAGCCTTTGGTTTAACGCAAAAAGCAAATTTATTGGATACTAAACAAAATGATAAAACAATCAGTAATCTTTTAGCCAAATTAAATGTCAGCAATCCAACAATTGCAAAAGAAATGACTTTGAAAAATAAGGAAATCGAAGAATTTAAAACTCAACTAATAGCTCAGAGAGAGGCTGCAAATAAAATAACCGATAATTTGGAAAAAATTACAGCGCTAAACTTAATTAACCAAAAAGAAAATGCGATTATACAAAAACAAGAACTTTTAATTTCTACCTTAAAAAATCAAAGTTCAGATCCCATTGCAAAAACAAATAACCATACTAGTTTAAAAAACAATAACGAGTTGTCTAATCCCGAAAATTCAGTAACCGCTAATACCAATAAAGGCAATTCTTTAGAAACAAAAACTAATTTAAATCCAACTTCCAATAATGATTCTAATACGGATTCAGATGCCGATAATTTTAATGCCATTTCTGATATTCAAAAAACCAATCTTGAATATTTAGAAGAGTTCGGCGATCTTTCTGCCGAAGATCTTGAATTTAAAGTACAAGTGGGTGTTTTTAAAAAGCGTACAACTTACCATTTTCCAAAATTAAGAGGGTTAGGAAAAGTAAGTACCGAGCGACTTAAAGATGGCAGCACGCGCATGACGATGGGTGGTTCTTATAAAACGTTAAGGCAAGCCTTTAGGCACAATAAAAAAATTACCCGAGCCGGACAAAGTGATGCGTTTGTATCCGTTTACTATAAAGGGCAGCGTATAGGTATCGAAAATTTAAGAAGAAAAGGTGTTTTAGTAAAAACGCAAGTTGTCATCGACTCTGTTTCATTAACCAAAGTAACCATTAACGCAGCAAATTTAACCGAGTATGCTCAAATAGATAATGGAAATGAATCGGATGAAAGTCAGGAAACTAAAACTGAAGAAACTGAGGTTAACCAAAGTATTTCATCAACTTCACCCGTTACCGAGTCTGAAGATAATTTTGTGTTTGTACCAAGAACCAATATTCAAAAAAAGACGGTTTTTTATGCCGAAAAATATGGCGATATTTCTGCTGATGGATTAGAATTTAAAGTTCAAATTGCAATTTTTAAATATAGAAACAGCTATTCTTTCCCCAAATTAAAGAATTTAGGTAAAATTGAAACAGAGTCTGCGGATGAGGGCGGTGTGCGAATGACAATTGGCGGCTCTTTTAAAACCCTTAATCAAGCCCTCGACTTTAATAAAAAAGTGGTAAAAGCAGGTCAAACCGACTCGTTTGTAGCAGTTTATTATCAAAACAAGCGTATATATATCGAAAATCTTGAAAAAAGAGGTATTTTCACCTCAAGCATTAAAGTAGATAAGGTTGACTAAAAATACCTACTGGTACGGATAAAGAAATGTTAAAAAATATTTTTTTTATTTACTTATTTACGTTTCTTTGTTACAGATAAAATTAATTACCTACTTATGAAACAATTTTTTAACGTTTTTCTATTCATTCTTGTTTTTAATAATTCATTTTTCGGACAGGTAATGCCTTCACCCGATGAAAATATCCCTTTTTTAGTAACCTTTAGTAAATCATCCGATAAAACTTGGGGCGATGATGATAATATTCAAGTTTATTTTTTCTCAATACCACAAGATATTAAAACCCCATTTTATATTCGAATTTTTGATGCGGATAATGGTGGAAAATATGATGAAAACAGAAATGGTTTTAATTCAAAAACAAAGTATAGTGTGTATGGTGGAAAAGGTGCTCATAGCAATCCTGCAGCAAAAGGCATCGATCCAAAGGGAAATTATAATAGTGGAATTTTATTGAATACAAAAACCTTTGGTGAAGACGCTCAGTACGATGATAAGTGGTTTAATTTTGGACCAATTAACCCAACCGAAGGCGAATTACAACCAGAAATGGGTTACGTTTTTAAGTTAGTTGTTGAGGGTTCAGATGGTGATGATGGTAATTTATATCGATTAAGCTTATCGAGTCAAAAAGATGATAATGTAAAAGTTGAGGGTGGAAACATTTTAACTTATGAATATTGTTTTAGAACATCTGATGCTGCAGGATCGGTATCTCATTTATATCCTTTTGTTACTAAAGGAATTATTTCTGTAACCATCGATGTATTTGATTACGATGACGAAGGAATTATAAGAATCATTTCAGTTGCTAAAAAAGGTGAAGCAACTAAACTTGAAAAATCAGAAAATCGTGAAAAATCAATTCATAAAATTGTTGACGATGAGATAAATACTTCTTTAGATGTTCAATTCATAAAAAATAAGGCCTCAAAAAACAACAACATCACAGTTTCTATTACCAATCAGGTAGGCGAGTCACTTGCTTTTTATACAGTGCCAATTGGCGGTGTGCCAAAGTATAAGTACAAAATAAAGGTCTCAAAATAAAAAGATATAATTTATTACACTTTACAGAAAAAATAAAAGCATTGATTCTTTTTTTACTCTAATTCGTATTGGATTAGCTGCTGCTAAGCATAAAAAAGTAATTCTATTATTTCTTTTTCTAAGTTGCTTTAATTCATTTTCTCAGGTTTATTCATTTAAAAATTTTACTGAAGATGATGGTCTTTCTCAATCCTTTATTTATGACATCTGTCAAGATAAACGAGGCTTTTTGATGTTGGCAACCGGCGATGGTTTATCGGCATATGGAGGTCATGAGTTTAAGGTTTTTAAAACCAATAGTGGTTTAGCAGAAATAGGTATTACAACATTATTAAAAGATAGTAAAAATAAAATTTGGCTAGGGCATTTCGAAGGAGGGGTAAGTTATGTTATGCCCTCTGGTAAAATAGGTAAAGTAAATTTTAAGGAACCTTTAAGTGCTAAAATCATTCAAATTCTTGAATTAGGTTCTAATAATTATGTTTTTTTAAAAAAGAATACTGGTATTGTTTTATATAATTCAATTAGTGGGCTAGTTGAAAATTTGCAAGATGATAATTTTACCGAAACTACTGCGGCAATTGTAAATAAGGATGAATTGTTGTTATTGAAACCGGATGGTGTTTATGCAATAAAAATAAAAAATTTATTGGCAAAAAGTTATAAAACAAATCAATTAATTAAATTAAGAGATGGTGCTTTTATTCAACATAGTGTTTCAAAAGACAATATTTTAATTGCTGACAATACTTTGGGCTTGTTAACTTTTGCGAACGACGGAAAATTTTCAGCGCTTGATACCTTTAAATTAAATCGCCCTAATGGTTCTGTTTTTACTAAAATAATTGCCGATAGATTTTCTAATATTTATGTTGCAACTACCGATGATGGATTTTTTAAGATTAACCCAACTTCTAAATTAGTATTAAGTTATACTGTAAAAAACGGATTAGTTTCAAACGCAATTCAAAGTTTGTTTATGGACAGAGAAGATAATTTGTGGGTAGGAACTTACGGCTTTGGTTTGCAACAATTAAATAACGAGATGTACAGCTATCGATTTATTAAAGATAGTGAGGGTATTCGACTTCCAATAAATTCAATTGTTAAAGTTAATGGCAAAACTGCTGTAGCTACTAATATCGGAATTGGATTTGTTAATGACGATAAAGTAGAATTTGTAAAAAGCCCACAGTTAATAAACAAACGGTTTAAGAATTTAAAGCTTTATAAGAACAATTTTGTGTTTTCTACTATAGAAGGTGAGTTGTTTAAGAGCGATACACTATTTAATAAAGTTGTAAAAATACCTTTATTTACTACCAACGAAAAACTGGTTATTAATTCGATAAACTTTGACGATAAAAATATTTACGCCTGTACGTCAGCTGGCTTATATGTTATCAATGCTGATAATTTACAATACCAAGTATTAAATACCGAAAGTGGTTTAATGCATAATAATGTAAAATATATTTTTATTGACAATAAAAAACATATGTGGGTTTGTTCGCAAGGTTCGTTAATTTATTATGTTGATGACCTAAAGGAAGTTAAAATGTTTGATGACGTTCAGGGTTTAAAAAACTTTAATACTCAAACTGTTTGCGAGGATAATAAAAAAAATGTTTGGATATCGTCATTAGGAGATGGCGTATTTAAATATAATGGACGGAAGTTTGAAAATTTTACTGTTGCCGATGGATTAAAATCTGCCTATTGCTATGGTATTGTTGCCGATTATAAAGAGGGTATATGGGTTGCTCACGCCAATGCTTTATCGTATAAAAATAAAAACAAGAAAAATTTTAATCGAATTGGGGGAAATTCTGATTTGTTGCAAAGTAATTTTATTGAGAATTCAGTTTTTTATGATAAAATTGAAAATGAAATTTTCTTTGGAACTAATGAAGGTATCGTTAAAATAAACACAACAAAACAAAGGTTTAATGAAGTTGAACCTGTGTTAAGTATTTTAAATATTTCTATTAATGGCGATAGAATCGACAATTTAAACGATACAATCTTAAAGTATAACTCATACGATATTTCCTTTGATTTTATTGGAGTATGTTTAACTGATCCTGCAAATGTTAAGTATAGGTATAAACTTAAATTAGAAGGTGTTGAGGATAATTGGGAAACGATTGATGATGGATCGAAAAAAATAGGTTTCCAAAAATTAAAGAATGGCGAATATACCTTTATGCTTTATGCGGCAAATAATGATGGGCTTTGGACTTCTAATCCGGTAACTTTTAAATTCACTATCGATAAGCCTTATTGGCAAAAATGGTGGTTTATTTTAATGACTGTTGGCTTAATTACTCTTATGGTTATTATAAGTATAAAAATGCGTACCAGAAAATTAATTCAAAATAAAAAAGAATTAGAGCATAAAATTCATTTACAAACAATTGAAATTAGAGCAGAAAAAGAGCACATTCAAAAAATGAATCAAGAATTAAAAGTGCTACACGAAGATTTAAGGGATAGTATTAATTATGCTCAAAATATTCAAAGTAGTATTATTCCAAGCATGCAAAATGTTTTAGGACCAGTTGAAGTTTTTGAGCATTTTCAACCAAAAGATGTAGTAGGTGGCGATTTTTATGGTTATTATTTGTTGCCAGATAATAACAAAATCGTATTCTTGGCAGATTGTACAGGACACGGTGTGCCAGGTGGCTTTTTAACTGTAATTGCAAAAGCACTATTAGATAAGATTGTTCTTGAAATGAAAATTTACACCCCAAAAGAAATTATTTATAAATTAAATAGTGAATTTAGATTATTCTTCGGAGGAAATTCAAACGACGAAAATGTAAGGTATGAAGGGTTGGTTATTTCTCTATGCCTAATTAATTACGTCGAAAAAGTGGTTGAAATTTGTGTTGCCGGAAATCCTTTTTATTATTCAAGTAATAGCGAAGTAATTAGTTATAAAGGCAGCAGAAGCTCTGTTGGGTATGAAGAGAACATGGGAGAATTAAATGTGCTTCAAATTCCAATCCATCCTAACTTACGATTATATATGTTCTCTGATGGGTTACAAGATCAATTTGGAGGAACTAGTGCAAAACGTTTCTCATCTAAAAAAGTTTCTGGAGCCTTAAATTTATCTAAACATTTAAATGTAAACGAGCAAGGCTCACTTGTTTTAGAGGAATGGAACGTATGGAAAGGAGCTAGCGAACAAGTTGACGACGTTTCATTAATTATAATGAAGTTTGATTAATACCTAATTGCGCAATGGCCATCATAAATTCAATAGCAAGTTGGCTCATGAAAAAGCGCATGCACCAAATTGAATTATTTGTTAAGTACCCTGTTGATGTGCAAACCGAATGGATGCATTCGCTTCTTAACTGCGCTTCAAATACTGAATATGGTAAAACGCATAAGTTTTCCGAGATTAAAAACTACAACCAATTCAAAAAACAAATTCCAATTAATGATTACGAATCGTTAAAACCTTTAATTGATCGCACACGAAGAGGCGAGCAAAATTTGATATGGAACTCTGATATAAAATGGTTCGCTAAAAGCAGCGGCACAACCGATAAAAGTAAATTTTTACCTGTTAGTAAAGAAAGTTTAGACGGCTGTCATTATAATGCCGGTAGAGATATGATAACTTTACATTGTTATAATAACCCCGAAACGCAATTATTTACCGGAAAAAATTTGGCGCTTGGCGGAAGTTTTAAGCAAGATGTTTTTGGTGATTACCATTCTTTTCATGGCGATGTAAGCGCCATCATTATTCAAAATTTGCCGGTATGGGCCGATTTTTTTAGGGCTCCTGATATTAGTATAGCTCTGATGGATGAGTGGGAGAGTAAGTTAGAGAAGATGGCCTTAAGTATGATGAACGAGAATGTTGCCAGTTTAGCAGGTGTGCCAAGTTGGATGATGGTTTTATTAAAACGTATTTTAGAAAAGAAAAATGTTACATCTATAAAAGAAGTGTGGCCAAATCTTGAAGTTTATTTTCATGGCGGCGTTAGCTTTACTCCATATAAAGAACAGTTTGTGAAATTATTTGATAACGATAAAGTTAATTTTTTGCAACTATACAGTGCCTCCGAAGGTTTTTTTGGAATTCAAGATCAACTAAAAAGTGATGAACTGCTATTGATGTTGGATTATGGAATTTTTTATGAATTTATTGAATTAACTGATTTGCAAAGTAATAATTTTTCTAAAGTAATAAATTTAGAAGAGGCTAAAGTTGGAGTTGATTATGCTATTATAATTTCTACGAATGCAGGATTATGGCGTTATCAATTGGGCGATGTGATACGTTTTACCAGCACAAATCCGTATCGCTTTAAAATTTCGGGAAGAACCAAACAATATATAAATGCTTTTGGCGAAGAGCTAATGGTTCATAATACGGATAATGCCATTGCGCTTGCTTGCGAAAAAACACATGCCCTCGTTAAAGATTATACGGTTGCTCCCGTTTTTATGCAAAAAAATTCAGGTGCGCATGAATGGTTAATCGAATTTGAAAAAGAACCGAACAATTTTGAGTTCTTTGTTGCGTTATTAGATGAGTCGTTAAAAAAACAAAACAGCGATTATGAAGCCAAACGTTATAATAACTTTGTTTTACACTTCCCAGAAGTAAAAAAAATGCCCACTAATACTTTTTACAAATGGCTCAAAACAAACAATAAACTTGGCGGCCAATACAAAGTGCCACGTTTAAGTAACGACAGAGTTTTGCTTGAAGAAATATTAAAAATAAATGATTAAAAATTATTCACATATTAAGTTCTTGTTTTTGGTAATAACTCTGTTTTGTTTTTTTTCTTTTGCCAAACAAAATCCTGCAAAAAAAAGTGTAATAAAAACCAAATCAAATTATTTTGCTACCGATGATTTTGGAAATGTTTATGCCGTTAAAGAACATGAGCTAGTTAAATATTTAGTTAGCGGAAAGTTATTTGCTCGTTTTAGTAATTTAAAGTTAGGTAATATTACATCAGTAGATGCTACAAATCCTTTAAAATTACTGTTGTATTATCGCGATTTTCAACAAATTGTTTTTTTAGATAATCAATTAACTTCTAATAGCGAACCTATTTCTTTAGAAACTCTTGGCTATGAACAAACAGAATTAGTTTGTGCCAGCGCCAATAATAGTTTTTGGATTTATAATAAACAAAATAACGAATTAGTTAGGTTTAACGAAACTTCTAAAAAAATTGCAGCCACCGGAAATTTGAAACAAGTATTGCGGGCAGAATTAAAACCTAATTTTATGAAAGAATATAATGGCTTTTTGTTTTTAAATTCTCCCGAAACCGGAATTTTTGTTTTTGATATTTTTGGCACCTTCAATAAAATAATTTCAATAAAAAATCTTAAACGTTTTGATGTTAATTCGGATATTATTTACTACCAAAAAGACAGCCTTTTTTGTAGTTATAATTACCGGCTGTTTGACGAAGTGTGTAAATCAAACTGCAAGGCTGAACAAATAAATTTCACAAAAAATAAACTTTATAAATCCTATGGCGATTCTATCGTTATAGAGTAATACTTGGCATTTTAATTTAAAATTTAATGCTTTAGTATAATAAATTAAAGTATATTTAAATCTCAAAACTTAAAATGCATTTTCCGTTAAAAGTATATAGTTTTTTTCTGCTTATTTGCTGTTTATTTTTAAGTTGTAAGCAGTCAAATTTTGAGGTGGTAGAGTTTAAACCAATTACTAATTATAATGGCAAAATAAACGATTCTACTTTTTCAATCCCTGCCGATCTTAGTAATTCTGTTTTGTATGGCGTGCAAATCCCAACTGTTAAACAACTTCCAAACGGTAAATTTGCTTTTGAATTTTTACTTAAGAATAATGGTTCTCCGCAGCAATTTTTTTATAAACTATATTATCAAAACGAATCTTATAAATGGCAAAACGGCGATTCGTTAGATGCTGAAAATTTTTATGGTAGTTGGGAAGAAGCTGAGTTGGAATTTAAACCAACTCCATTAATCGAAACACAATTGCTGGTTAAGGATAGTTTTAAAATTATCGGAAATCCGCGTGACGAAAAATTGTATTATGGCGCAGACCCTGAAAAAACATTTATTAGCGACACTCTTTTAAATCGAATAATTAAAAAAGTTAATTCCGAAAGTGATTGGGTTGAAAGTATAAAGCAAAAAGCAATTGCTAATAAAATTACTGCTACAGAGCAAACGTATTTAGAAGCGCTTTGGTCTATTGAAAATAATTTTCAAACCGATTCTTTATACAACAATCGTTTTAAACGTAATCCTCGGATGGGGAATTATAAATTTTTATTAGTAGTATGTAATGGTATTGGCTTATCTAAAATTCCCGACGAGGTTAAAAGTATTGGTAAAAAAAATGCTACCGGTAATTTTATAAATCCTTTTACTTATTTTTTAAATAACGACGGAAAAACTTTAGAGGGAACAAAAGTAATTCTTGCTAAACAGCAACTTGCGGTGAGTGCAAATTTAAATCTTGGTTCAGGTTTGTATGTAGATAAATTAAAAATTGGAAGTTCAAAAATTAATACAACAGAGTTTAAGTCCAATTGTAATACTTCCGAAGATTTGCGACATAAAGCACAATTTTCTCAATATTTTCATCACATAAATAAATCTATTGAATTTGTAAACGTAAAAGAAATAAGAGATGTAATTGCTGAAAATTTCACCCGTGAACAATATCAAGAACTTATAAGTTCTTATGGGAAGAGTAAAAATTTTGTTCATACTTATAGCAGCGTAACAGATTGTCCTTGTAAAACAGTAAGTTCAGATAGCGCAACTAAATCAATTACAATTTTTAACCCCGCAAACACAGCTAATCAATTTAAAAAAGAGCACGTAGGGGTAATTTCCCGCATTGGTTTTACTTATGGCAAATGGCGAGCTAAAATAAAATTTCCTAAAATAATTAGTAACGATAATGTGTGGAATGGTTTAACCACCGCCTTTTGGTTAATTTTTCAAGCAGATGCTAAATGGAACATGCGCCGTATTTGCAAAGCCGATGTTGGTTACATTCCAAAACAATTTCCTGATAATGAAGAATCGGTAAAAGAGGCAAAGCCGCAAGTTACTTATTCGGAGATTGATTTTGAAATCTTAAAAGAATCAAAATACTGGACCAAAGAAGCCTATAACAACGGTGATAATTATCCGAAAGAGGATGCATCAAAAAACGGCGACCTTACTATTTGTTGCACAAATTGGGATATGGCATGCCAACAACCAAAAGATTATGTAGTTGGTGTAAAAAAATTAAAAGTTGAAGGAAAAGAATACGAATTTTGCAGATGGAATTATTTTAATAAACTTATTACATCTAAAGTTGCTGCATCACATGCCGAAGTGTTTAATGATGAGTTTTATTATTTTGAAATTGATTGGCAGCCACAACGCATTATCTGGCGTATTGGTAAAGACAAAAATAAGATGCGAGAAATTTGTCGTATGGATGGAACAATGACAGCTATACCAAATAATCAAATGCTAATGGTTATGTCTCAAGAATTTCATTATCAAGAATGGTGGCCAACAGCACCTTTTATGCAAAACTTTACACCATTCCCAAAAAATAATTTAATCGGCAAATTACTGGAGGTAGAAGTGTATTAATGGTATTTAGCAGCATCATATTTTTACTTTATTTTTTTCCAATAGTTTTTATTGTGTATTTTTTATTAAACAATAAAATAAAAAATGCCTTTTTATTATTGGTAAGTGTTTTGTTTTATATGTGGGGCGCACCAAAATTTATTTTTGCCATTCTGCTTACTACGTGTATCGATTTCTTTTTAGTAAACACCCTTCACAATGCCACCTCCGATAAAAAAAGAAAACTCTTTTTAATTTTTTCTTTGAGCTTAAACGTGAGCATGTTGTTTTACTTTAAATATTGTAATTTTTTTATTGACAACGTTAATTCTTTTTTAGGTTTATTTTCTTCTAAGCATCTGCAGTGGACAAACATAATCTTACCAATTGGCATTTCGTTTTACACGTTTGAGAGTTTAACCTATGTAGTAGATGTTTATAGACGAGTACATAAACCCCTTACTAATTTTTGGGATTATCAACTTTATATTATTTTGTTTCCAAAATTAATTGCCGGCCCAATTATTCGTTACCATGAATTGTCAGACCAAATACAAGGGCGAATTGGAAAAGAAACGATTGATGGCGTGCTTACCGGTTTTTATCGTTTTATTATTGGGTTAAGTAAAAAAGTACTAATTGCTAATACTATGGCGGCTTTTGCCGATCAGGTATTTCATGCAAAAATAACAGAGTTAAATACTCCCATGGCTTGGCTTGGGATGTTTGCTTATACGTTTCAAATATATTTTGATTTTAGTGGTTATAGCGATATGGCTATTGGTATGGGAAAAATGTTAGGCTTTAAATTTCCCGAAAATTTTGATAGTCCTTACACCTCTTTAAGTATTACCGAATTTTGGCGCAGATGGCACATTACTTTAGGCGCTTGGATGAAGAATTACCTTTACATTCCTTTAGGTGGCAATCAGGTAAATTCTAAAATGAAATTGTTTTTTAATTTATGGTTGGTGTTTTTAATTTCGGGGTTTTGGCACGGTGCCGCATGGACATTTATTTTTTGGGGTATTTATCACGGTTTATTATTGGTTGCCGAACGCTTGGTTTTATTAAAAGTGTACGCCAAACTTCCAAAATTTATACCGCTATTTGTTACGTTTTTATTGGTTTCTATTGGTTGGGTGTTTTTTAGAGCCGATACTTTTAAGAACGGCGCTTTGTTTATTAAAAAATTAGCTTCGTTTGATTTTAGCATCAATTACATTTATATCACTACCGAGTTAGTGGTGTATTTTGTTTTAGCTGCTTTGTTTTCGTTTATTACTTTAACGCCATTGGGTAAAAATTCGCAAAACAGAATTTATTATTCAAATTATTCTTCTTTGGGTTACATTATGGCAACGCTTTGCAGCATTACACTATTTTATTATTGCGTTGCTTCAATTTCATCAAGTACGTTTAATCCATTTATATATTTTAGATTTTAAATGCAGGTAGTGTTAAAATATATATTAGGTTTTATAATAGGCATTGCACTATTATTACCAATTCTGCAATCTAACTTCGAGATTTTTGAAATTGAACCTTTGGAGGGACTAACCATTGCAGAAAAACCTAAATTTAAAAAAGAAAGTTATTGGGATTTATCTTGGCAAGAAAAATACACAACCTATTTAAATGATAATTTTGGTTTAAGGCCGTGGTTAATTCGTTTTTATAATCAAGGTCAATTTGAACTATTTAATGCCACTAAAGCTCCTGGTGTTGTAATTGGTAAGCAGGGCGAATTATTTATCGAATCGTATATTGACGATTATATTGGTAGAAATTTTATTGGGAATTCGAAAATTAATGCCGAAGTGCAAAAAATAAAAACACTTCAAGATTCTTTAAAAGCAAGAGGAAAAGATTTAATTATTGTGTTTGCGCCGGGCAAAGCCTCTTTTTATCCCGAATTAATCCCAGATAGATTCATTAACAAGAAAAAAGATAGTACAAATTACAATTCTTACGCCAAAGCATTTGTGCAAAATGGCGTTAATTTTATCGATCTTAATAAATGGTTTTTTGAAAGCAAAAATAAATTCAAACATAAAGTGTATCCAAAATACGGCACGCATTGGAATCACTATGGTATGAGTTTGGGTTTAGATACTATTTTAAAATACATCGAAAAAAAGCGAAACATTAACTTACCGGATTTTGATTACTCAATTGTAAATTATAATACGGCCTTAAAAGGAAATGATTTTGATATTGGCGTTTTAACAAATTTGTTGATTCCAATTGAAAAAGATGCAAATCCTTATCCGGTTTATAAATATAAAACTAATTCAAGTAATGTAAAACCAGATGTTTTGGTGGTTGGCGATAGTTACTGGTGGTGCCCTGTTGGCGATAATTTACCGGGTCACTTTTTTAAGGAGGATGAATATTGGTTTTATAACAAAACCCAATTGATAAATAACGAAAAACGTCAGGAAATAAAAGATATAAATTTAAGTGCTGCTTTAGCAAAGCGCGATGTTGTTTTATTAATTGCAACAGAGGCAACATTTTATATGTTTCCGTATGGCTTTACCGACAATGCGTTTAAATTATATTGTAACGATAACAGTAAACGTTTAAACGAAATTATTGCCGATATAAAAAAGAACGCAACTTGGCTGGCGAATATTTCAAAAAAAGCAGAAGAAAATTATGTGTCGCTGGAGGCGCAACTAAAAATGGATGCCGAATACATTTTAAGCGGCGAGCTTGTTACTTTAAAAGAAACCGTTGAGCAAATTGCAGAGCGAATTAAAAAGGACGAAACCTGGATGAAGGAGATTAAGAAAAAGGCTGAAAATAATAATATTAGTTTAGATCAGCAGGTTAAAGAGGATGCTCAGTGGACCTTTGATAATAGCAAGTAACTGTTGTAAAGTTCTTTAGCCTCAATAACATCTCAAGTAGGTGTTTTATGCTTCTATCAAATTGCTAAAAAACACTATTTAACATTTCAAACTTCTTAAAAAACCCCTACTTTACTATATTTGTGTAACACTTAAGGTGTTTTTTTATTATTACCATAGTTTATGGAAATTTATAAAAAAAGCATCTCAAAATAAATGCAGAACTCAAATAACATATTAATTCACAAGCTCGACGAATTTATACGCCGTTATTATAAAAACCAATTAATTAAAGGTACTTTATATTCGAGTGGCATTTTGTTAGCGGCCTTTTTATCGGTAGTTTTTTTAGAATATTTTGGCGAGTTTAATACAGTTATTAGAGGCATATTATTTTTTAGTTTTTTATTTGCCGCAATTTTGGTGCTTGTAAATTACATTGCTATTCCTTTACTTAAATTAAACAAAATAGGGCAAGTTATTTCTTACGATCAGGCTGCAACAATAATTGGCAACCACTTTACAAACGTACAGGATAAATTGTTGAATGTGCTTCAACTACAATCTAACCAACTTTTAAGTGGCTCAAACGAATTACTTGTGGCAAGTATCGATCAAAAGATTAATGAATTAAAACCCGTTCCATTTACCACCGCTGTAGATATAAATGAAAATAAAAAATATTTAAAATACGTGTTGCCATTATTGTTGCTAACCACAACCATTTTTATTATTTGGCCGCAAGTAATTACAAAAAGCACCAATCGTTTGGTTAACTATCAAACTTATTATGAAAAGGAAATGCCTTTTCAGTTTAGTATTCAAAATAAAAATTTACAGGCCTTACAAACACAAGATTATGATTTGGAGGTAAAAATTACCGGTAGTCAATTACCCAACGAGGTGTTTATTAATGTAAGCGGTATTGAATACAAATTAGAAAAAGAAAACAACACCTTATTTAAATACACCTTTTCTAATTTACAAGCAAACACTGTTTTTCAATTAGAGGCTGCAGGCTTTACATCTAAAGAATATGAATTAAAGGTGTTGCCAAAACCCACTTTAATGCAATTTAATTTGCAGTTAATTTATCCAACTTATTTAAACAAGCCTCACGAAACCATTGCTAATACCGGCGATCTTCAAATTCCGCAAGGCACAAAGGTTAACTGGTTGTTTAATACCAAAAATACCGACGAGCTTAAAATTAAATTTACAGATAGCGTAGCGTCTCCAAATAAAAATAACGCTAATCAATTTCAATTCTCGCGCAAATTTTTTCAAAGTAATAATTACACCATCAAAGCATTAAACCAATTTGTTTTAAGCGCTTCCGATTCGGTTAACTATAGCATTAATGTTATTTCCGATCAATATCCAACCATTGATGTTAGCGAAAAGTTGGATTCTTTAAACCCAAAGAATATTTATTTTAGCGGACAAATAAAAGACGATTATGGTTTTAACCGATTATCTTTTCACTATAAAAAATTAGGAACCGATACTGCCGGAAAAGCTACAGAGGTAAATGGCAGTTACCCAATAACTTTAAATAAAGCGCAAGTGGCGCAACCTTATTTTTATTTTTTAGATGCAGCTCAATTTAATTTACAGCCCGGCGATAAAATTGAATATTATTTTGAAGTGTTTGATAACGATGGTGTAAATGGTGCTAAATCTGCTAAAACCCAATTAATGGTGTTTAAAGCACCCACTAAAGATGAGATAAACCAAAACACCGAAAAAAATAATTCAGAAATTAAAAAAGATCTTGAAGAAAGTATTAAGAAAGCAAAACAACTTCAAAAAGATGTAAATGAATTATCGAAAAAAATAAATGATAAAAAACAATTAGGTTACGAGGAGAAGAAAAAGCTGGAAGATATGCTTAAGAAGC